>OHUK01000004.1_pt1 | contig 275285 bp, 198 predicted proteins | sample 1579201 | NCBI WGS metagenome assembly OHUK01 (sample SAMEA3879528, study PRJEB24766) | human gut metagenome | biome: human-associated habitat; feature: feces | place: USA | collected 1985/1987 | reverse complement strand
CTTTTTAATACAATATGTCAAAGAACGATTGATTTTGACTTTTTACACAACCTCCTGGGAGGAGGAGAATTGAGATAGTATTAAAATATAAGAAAATGAATATAGAAAACATCAAATCCGTATATTTCGTCGGTGCCGGCGGCATCGGTATGAGTGCCCTGATACGTTATTTCTTATCAAAGGGCAAACTTGTAGCTGGTTACGACCGCACTCCGAGCGAACTGACCGAACACCTTATCGCAGAAGGCGCACAGATACATTATGAAGAAAATGTAAGCCTGATCCCCGAAGATTGCAAGGACAAGGAAACAACTTTAGTCGTATACACCCCGGCCGTTCCGCAAGATCATGCCGAGTTAGTGTACTTCCGCAATAACGGTTTCGAAATACAAAAACGCGCCCAGGTTCTGGGAACAATCACCCACAGCAGCAAAGGTCTGTGCGTAGCCGGAACGCATGGTAAAACCACTACCAGCACAATGGCCGCACATTTGCTTTATCAGTCACATGTAGGCTGCACCGCATTCCTCGGAGGCATCTCCAAGAATTATGGAACTAACCTGCTACTGTCTCAGTCCAGTCCGTACACAGTGATCGAAGCAGATGAATTCGACCGTTCTTTCCATTGGTTATCACCGTACATAAGTGTCATTACAGCTACTGACCCCGATCATCTGGACATCTACGGTACGGAAGAAGCCTATCTGGAAAGCTTCCGTCATTATACAACCCTGATTCAACCGGGCGGCGCATTGATCATTCACAAAGACATTGCTTTGAAGCCTGATGTACAATCCGGCGTAAAAGTTTATACCTATGCTCGCACCGAAGGTGATTTCCATGCTGAAAATATCCGCATCGGGAACGGTGAGATATTTATCGACTTCGTGGCACCTGATACACGTATCAATGATATCCAATTAGGTGTTCCCGTCAGCATCAATATAGAGAATGGTGTGGCAGCCATGGCACTCGCCCACCTCAACGGTGCTACGGATGAGGAAATCAAACGCGGCATGGCAAGTTTCCGCGGAGTAGACCGCCGTTTCGACTTCAAAATCAAGAATGACAAAGTGGTATTTCTGAGCGACTATGCCCATCATCCTGCCGAAATCGCACAAAGCGTAAAATCTATCCGCGATCTATATCAGGACAAGAAAATAACAGCTATCTTTCAGCCACACCTTTACACACGTACCCGTGACTTCTACAAGGAATTTGCCGACAGCTTGTCCCTGCTCGATGAAGTGATCCTCGCAGATATCTATCCGGCACGTGAACAACCGATTCCCGGTGTCACCAGCCAGCTGATATATGACAACCTGCGTCCGGGCATTGAAAAATGTATGTGCAGGAAAGAAGACATTCTGAACCTGCTATCGCAGAAAAAGATCGAGGTTCTGATTACTTTAGGTGCAGGAGACATAGATAACTACGTCCCTGCCATTGCAAAACAATTGGCAGAGTAACTGACAGTTGAGAAATCATAAATCATAATTGATAAATCATACATGCTGAAAAGAATTCTATTGTCTATCGTCCTGCTGCTCGTCATCGCCTATCTGGTGGTAGCTATCACGGCTTTCAACCGGAAGCCTGCCGGACAGGTGTGTCGTGACATGGAATTGGTTATTAAAGATACAGTTTATGCCGGCTTCATCACCAAGAAAGAAGTTTCGGGTATGCTGGAAAAGAAAGGTATTTATCCTGTTGGCAAACCTATGGATCGCATTCGTAGCAAAACATTGGAACGGGAACTCGCCAAACATCCGCTGATCGACGAAGTGGAGTGCTATAAGACTCCCAGTGGAATACTCTGTGTGGAAGTCAGCCAGCGCATCCCCATCCTGCGAGTGATGAGTGCAAACGGTGAAAACTACTATCTGGACAACAAAGGCACCGTGATGCCACCCGACGCAAAATGCGTTGCTCACCTTGCCATAGTGACCGGAAGAGTAGAAAAGTCGTTTGCCATGAGGGATTTATATAAGTTTGGTGTATTTTTGCAGAATAATAAGTTCTGGGACGCACAGATCGAACAGATACATGTGCTGTCGGACAAGAATGTGGAATTAGTGCCCCGTGTGGGCGACCACATCATCTATCTCGGTAAGCTGGACGGCTTTGAGCGCAAGCTCGAACGGGTGAAAGCTTTCTACGAAAGAGGTTTAAATCAGGTAGGATGGAACAAATATTCCCGTATTAACGTTGAATTTAGTAATCAGATTATCTGTACGAAACGAGAGAAGTAATGTACAATTTACCATTTACAATGTACAATTTGCTATGCAGGGTAGTGGTGCAATCTCGATTGTAAATGGTAAATGGTAAATTGTAAATTGTAAATTGTAAATGAAAACGTAATTAATAGAAAAGATATGGCAACAACAGAATTTATCGCCGCTATCGAGTTGAGTTCTTCCAAGATTTCCGGTATCGCCGGCAAGAAGAACAGCGACGGAAGCATACAAGTGCTGGCCTACGCGCGTGAGGATGCCTCTTCTTTTATCCACAAAGGAGTCATCTACAACATTGATAAGACCGCACAGGCTCTGACTTCCATCATCAACAAGCTGGAAAGCCAATTGAACAACTCCATTGCCAAAGTATATGTAGGCATCGGCGGACAGTCATTGCGCACGGTAAAGAATGCGGTAAGCCGTGTGCTGGAAGAGGAAGGGATTATTTCGCAAGAGTTGGTAGATGCAATCAGCGATGAAAACCTCGAAGTTCCCCTGATGGACATGAGCGTGCTGGATGTAGCCCCGCAGGAATATAAGATAGACAACAATCTTCAGGCCGATCCGGTGGGTGTGGCAGGCAAACGTATCACAGGAAACTTCCTGAATATCGTGGCACGTGCTTCCCTCAAGAAGAATCTGGAGCACAGCTTCGAGCAGGCCAAAGTAGAAATTGCCGACTTGCTCATCGCCCCGATAGCCTTGGCCAATGCCGTGCTGACGGAAAGCGAAATGCGCTCGGGATGTGCCTTGGTAGACTTCGGGGCAGATACGACTACCGTATCAGTATATAAAAATAACATTCTCCGCTTCCTTAGCGTACTGCCGCTGGGTGGAAACAATATCACCCGTGACATTACCGCCCTGCAAATGGAAGAGGCCGAAGCCGAGCAACTGAAGCTGAAATACGGAGATATGCTTTACGAGGAAGAAGAGACTGAAACACCGGCAGTCTGCACACTGGAGGACGGTCGTAGCATCGAGTTGAACGTGTTGAACGACATCATCGACGCCCGTGCCGAAGAAATCCTTGCCAATGTATGGAACCAACTGCAACTTTCCGGATACGAAGACAGATTGCTGTCCGGCATCATCTTCACCGGTGGGGGCGCCAACCTGAAAAACATGGAAGACGCATTCCGCAAACGCAGCAAGGTCGATAAGGTAAAGACCACCCGGTTTGTACACAACACCATCCATGGCTTCAGCGATGTACTGAAGAAAGACGGCATGCAGAATACACTGCTCGGCCTGCTTGCTGCCGGCAACGAAAACTGCTGCCTGCAAGAGGTGAAGCCTGCACCTGCCGCTTCCACCGTTACTCCACCGAAACCCGTCGATATGTTTGGCGACGACGAAGCCCTGAAAGAACAGGAAGCCGCCGCCCGTGCCGCCAAAGCACAGCGCGAGAAGGAAGAGAAAGAACGTCGCGAACGGGAACGCAAGGAGAAAGAACGTAAAGAAAAAGAAGAGAAAAAGAAAAAGAAGAAAGAAGGTCCCAGCTGGTTTGAAAAGACTTTCAACAAGATTTCCAATGAGATTTTCTCGGATGACGATCTGAAATGATCTCATAACGTATAAATCATAAATTATAAATCATAAATCCCATTATCATGGACGATATAGTACAATTCGATTTCCCGACAGATTCACCGAAGATCATTAAAGTGATTGGTGTAGGTGGTGGTGGTGGTAATGCCGTGAACCACATGTACCGGGAAGGCATACACGACGTAACGTTCGTTCTGTGTAACACGGACAACCAAGCGTTGAAAGAGTCTCCCGTCCCCGTAAAACTGCAACTGGGGCGTTCTATTACCGAGGGACTGGGTGCCGGAAACCGTCCCGAACGTGCCCGAGAAGCCGCCGAAGAGAGTAGCGAAGAAATCAAATCGCTGCTGAACGACGGTACCAAAATGGTATTTATCACCGCCGGAATGGGTGGCGGAACAGGTACGGGAGCTGCTCCCGTCATTGCCCGCATAGCCAAGGAGATGGACATCCTCACCGTCGGTATCGTCACCATACCTTTTATCTTCGAAGGTGAAAAGAAAATTATCCAGGCGCTGGATGGCGTGGAACGTATCGCCCAGCATGTAGATGCCCTACTGGTTATCAACAATGAGCGTCTGCGCGAAATATATTCCGACCTTACGTTTATGAATGCTTTCGGCAAGGCAGATGATACGTTGTCCATCGCCGCCAAGAGTATTGCAGAAATCATCACCATGCGTGGAACGGTGAACCTGGACTTTGCAGATGTAAAGACCATCCTCAAAGACGGTGGCGTTGCCATCATGAGTACCGGCTTCGGCGAAGGTGAAAGCCGTGTGACGAAAGCCATCGACGATGCCCTGCACTCTCCGTTGCTGAACAATAACGATATCTTCAATGCCAAGAAGGTGATGCTGAACGTATCCTTCTGCGAAAGTTCGGAACTGATGATGGAGGAAATGAACGAGATCCACGAATTCATGAGCAAGTTCCGCGAAGGCGTAGAGGTAATCTGGGGTGTGGCTATGGACAACACACTGGAAGGTAAAGTAAAGATTACCGTACTCGCCACCGGTTTCGGCATGGAAGATGTCCCCGGTATGGACAGTGTGCTCGAAAAGCGCAGCCAGGAAGAGGAAGAACGCCAGCTTCAGCTCGAAGAAGAAAAAGAAAAGAACAAAGAGCGTATCCGCAAGGCTTATGGCGAAAGTGCCAGCGGCATCGGCAGCAAGAACATTCGCAAACGCCGACATATCTATATCTTCAACCCCGAGGATCTGGATAATGCCGATATTATCAGCATGGTAGAAAGTTCACCGACATACCTGCGCGATAAGAGCACCCTGAGCACCATTAAAACCAAAGCGGCTACCGAAGGGCAGCTTGCTACGGAAGAGGCACAGGGCGGCGAAGATATGGGAGGAGTGATTACCTTCTAAACCTGCCTTAAGACATCTTTCATCCGCGTAATCTGCGGATGAAAGATTAGTACACACTATAGCGTAATAAACAAAAATAGAGTAAACTTATGGATTTATTTGAAAGAGTCAGCGAAGACATTAAAACCGCAATGAAGGCCAAAGACAAAGTGGCACTCGAAACATTAAGAAACATCAAGAAAGTATTCCTGGAAGCAAAGACCGCTCCGGGTGCCAACGATACTCTGACCGACGACGCTGCATTAAAGATCATGCAGAAGTTGATGAAACAAGGCAAAGATGCCGCTGAAATATACATCCAGCAAGGTCGTCAGGACCTGGCAGATGCAGAACTGGCACAAGTGAAGGTGATTGAAGTTTACTTGCCGAAGCAGATGTCCGCCGAAGAACTGGAAGCTGCCCTGAAGGAAATCATTGCCGAAACAGGTGCTACCAGTGGTAAAGATATGGGGAAAGTAATGGGCGTTGCTTCCAAGAAGCTTGCCGGACTTGCCGAAGGTCGTGCCATCTCCGCCAAAGTGAAAGAATTGCTGGGATAAACTCCCGCCTTATTTCTGTTATAAGCCGTGTTTCCGGAAGATAGAAGAAAGTAATTTAACTTCTATCGCCCGAAAACACGGCTTCTTTTCGCATTTTATTGAGTATCATAATTTTTATTTCAAATACTATCATTATATTTGCCACGCATTTTCAAGGGAATATCCCCGCATAATAATAAAACTAGAATTCTGGCACAGCATATGAAAAGCAATATAAAGATGTGGAAATTAATGGTCCTTGCGGGGGCAATGCTTTTCTTGTCTGACATAGCTTACGCCAAAAGCCGGACACAAGACAGCGTACCGGGATATAAACCGGATACGGGATACTTCGCCAAACGTTTTATTCACAGACTGGGCGTAGAATACCGCCCGGGGTATATATTCCCTACCAGCTCATTCCTGGCGGGGGACAATTCCCAATGGAAACCTTTCGAATGGGGCTATTCCGCCCACCTGAAATATTCATTCCAGTTCAAGCCCAATACATGTGCCGACCGGATTTACGGCAGCGCCTACCAAGGTATAGGCGTAGGCTACTACGACTTCGGAAGCAAAGAAGAACTGGGAAACCCGATTGCCGTTTACGTCTATCAAGGCGCACGCATTGCGCGTATCACCCAACGGTTGTCACTCAATTACGAATGGAACTTCGGTGTGTCCTTCGGCTGGAAACCTTATGACGAACGCTACAACCCGCACAACAGTGTTATCGGCTCGAAAGCCAATGCCTATATCAATGCCGGTGTGCAACTGAACTGGATGGTTTCACGGCAGATCGACCTGATTGCCGGAGTAACCGGTACCCACTTCTCTAATGGTAATACCAAATTTCCCAATGCGGGCCTGAACACCATGGGATTGAAAGTAGGCGTCGTCTATAACTTCAACAGACCGGAAGATGCGCTTACCAAACCCACGTACTATGTACCTGTACCGAAATTTCCGCGCCACGTCAGTTATGACCTAACCCTGTTCGGCTCATGGAGACGGAAAGGCGTGTGGGTAGGTAGCGGACAGATCGCTTCACCGGATGCTTATACGGTGCTTGGTTTCAACTTCGCCCCCATGTACAACATCGGATATAAATTCCGTACCGGTGTTTCGCTGGACGGTGTATACGATGCCAGCTCCAATGTTTATACAATCCCCGGAAATGGAAACGAGTGCTACAAGCCGTCTCTTCACAAGCAGTTAGCCCTGGGTATTTCAGGACGTGCGGAGTACGTGATGCCCTACTTCACAGTCGGTGTCGGTATCGGTGCCAACGTTCTGCATGGTGGCGGCGACCACAAAGGTATCTACCAAGTGTTGACGCTGAAAGCGGAACTTACCCGCAGCTCCTACCTGCATGTAGGCTACAATCTGAAGAATTTCAGTGATCCGAACTATCTGATGCTGGGTATCGGCTTCCGTTTCAATAACAAGTATCCGACTTTCCACCGCTGATACAACGCATCCGGTCCGGGAGTTCTTCCTCATATCCCTCATACATCTCTATCACATCCCTATTTAATCTCATGCAAAAGATGGCATCTTTTACATCAAAAGGTGGCATGTTATGCTACAAAAGATGGCATCTTTTACAGCGAAAGATGGCATCTTTTGCACCAAAGGTCAGTGAGATATACAGGAAAGGGTTTATTGTTCTACGTCAAAGGACTTATTAATCCATATCAAAGAGCTCCTTCAGCACCTCAAGAGACTTTAATACGGGAAAGTCAGGCAAGTGAAGGCGATAATATTCATTCATTATTGTAAGGCAGCGGGTACGTTCAGCACGGTTCATGGCAAAGAGGTGCATTGTTTCATAATTCATGCGCATCAGCATCGTCAGCCGTGAAGCCTCCGCAGGAAGTATATAAAATGAATGAAGCTGCGGGCGCAAAGGAGTGAAACAGGCATTCAGCAGATCAAAGTAATCACCATTCTCATAATCCTCCAGATTAGGGTACAATCCCAGGAAGCGGGATAAGCGCATCAGGAACACCAGATGGAAATTGGCAAAACTATCGCGGCACTCGTCCAGCCAGATAATAGAATGTTGCAGATAAGCAAACAACGGACGGTTCTCAGCCTCTTCGCGCACCGCACGATACAGGAACTCCGCCAGGAAAAGCGCTATGGAAGATTTGTACGGATCGTAGGGAATGGAAGAAAACGGATAGTAAGACTTCGCCTCCGTTATCTTATACATACTGACGTTCGAACGGAAATCCGCCTCCAGTTCCACCAAGGCGAATGGCTGAAACAGCACCGATTTCACCGCAGCCTTCCGCGAACGGGGTATCTTTACAATGAACGAAGCACGTCCGGCCGTCTCCGTATAGATGTCCGCAATAAGAGAGGTATCGTTATATTTCAGGGTATGCAGCACAATCCCCAGCGTTTTCTGTAACATCCGCGCTTCAAGTTTTGGTTTCAATCCGGTAACAAAACTACGAAAAAAGCCGGAAATAACGGGAATAAAACAAGGATAAATAAAAAAATGCAGGTAGGGAAGTAAAAAAATGAAAGATATTACTATCTTGATATTCAGACCATAAGCACAGAATCAGAGAATAAACGCTACAAATCCCTTTATTTTTTTCTTGAGATTATTTTGCCAATTCAAAAATAGTCCCTACATTTGCAACCGCAAACGAGAGATAATCTCTCTGCAAGAGCAGAAATGCTCACCAAAGGATGGCCCGTTCGTCTATCGGTTAGGACGCAAGATTTTCATTCTTGAAAGGGGGGTTCGATTCCCCCACGGGCTACAATTAAAAAAATAAACGAATTAAAAAAGATTAGTCGAGATGGCAAATCACAAATCATCACTGAAAAGAATCAGACAAGAAGAGACTAGAAGACTTCACAACAGATATTATGGCAAAACCATGAGAAACGCTGTTAGAAAGCTTCGTTCTACAACCGACAAAGCAGAAGCTGCTGCAATGTACCCGGGCGTAACTAAGATATTGGACAAATTGGCTAAGACCAATGTAATCCATAAGAACAAAGCTAACAACTTGAAGTCAAAGTTGGCTCTTTACATTAATAAGCTAGGATAAGCTAATTAATATTACACAAAAGATATACAAGGAAAGTCGGACTTTTTAGTCCGACTTTTTCTGCATCTGCACCTATCGCCCCACCCCGTTCCAGACACCTTCCGCAAGAAGCTAAAAAGCTGTAAACGAATGAAATTTATCACTCAGTTTAGTTTCGTATCTCACGAATTTTCACTATATTTGCTCTGTTATTTGAATAAGGAAATTAGATTATGACTGAAGAACAGATTAACTCCAATAACGGGAGCTATTCAGCCGAGAACATCCAGGTTCTGGAAGGTTTGGAAGCTGTTAGAAAGCGTCCCGCGATGTATATTGGTGACATTAGTACGAAAGGACTTCACCACCTGGTTTATGAAGTTGTGGATAACTCTATCGACGAAGCGCTCGCCGGCTATTGCGACCACATTGAAGTAACCATCAACGAAGATAATTCCATCACTGTACAGGATAACGGACGTGGTATTCCGGTTGATTTTCACGAAAAAGAGAAGAAGTCAGCCCTGGAAGTTGTCATGACCGTATTGCATGCCGGCGGTAAGTTCGATAAGGGATCTTACAAAGTATCCGGAGGTTTGCACGGTGTAGGTGTATCTTGTGTGAACGCCCTGTCCACACACATGACTACGCAGGTTTTCCGTAACGGAAAAATCTATCAGCAGGAATATGAATGCGGACATCCGCTGTATCCGGTAAAGGAAATCGGAACAAGCGATATTACAGGTACACGTCAGCAATTCTGGCCGGATAACACGATCTTCACGGAAACCGTTTACAACTACGAGATCCTTGCTACCCGTATGCGCGAGTTGGCCTATCTGAATGCAGGCATCAAGATCACTCTGACCGACCTTCGTGTAAAAGATGAAGAAAACAACGCCAAGATGGAAGTTTTCTACTCGGAAGAAGGTTTGAAGGAATTCGTCCGCTACATCGACTCTTCCCGCGAACATCTGGTAAATGATGTAATCTACATCAACACAGAGAAACAAGGCACACCGGTGGAAGTGGCTATCATGTACAATACGTCTTATAACGAAAATATCCACTCTTACGTAAACAATATCAATACCATCGAAGGTGGTACGCACCTTGCAGGTTTCCGCCGCGCACTGACCCGTACGCTGAAGAAATATGCCGAAGACAACAAGATGCTGGAAAAAGCCAAAGTAGAAATCGCAGGCGATGACTTCCGTGAAGGTCTGACGGCTGTAATCTCTATCAAAGTGGCAGAACCGCAGTTTGAAGGCCAGACCAAGACGAAGCTCGGAAACAGCGAAGTTATGGGAGCCGTAGACCAAGCTGTAGGTGAAGCACTGAACTATTATCTGGAAGAGCATCCGAAGGAAGCCAAGATGGTGGTAGACAAAGTGATTCTGGCCGCACAGGCACGTGTTGCCGCACGTAAGGCGCGTGAATCCGTGCAACGTAAGTCACCGATGTCCGGTGGCGGTATGCCGGGTAAGTTGGCCGACTGTTCAAGCAAGGATCCTGAGGAATGCGAATTGTTCCTGGTCGAGGGTGACTCGGCAGGTGGTTCTGCCAAGCAAGGCCGCGACCGTAGATTCCAGGCTATTCTGCCGCTTCGCGGTAAAATCCTGAATGTGGAAAAGGCCATGTGGCATAAAGCGTTCGAGAGTGATGAAGTCAACAATATCATCCAAGCTCTCGGCATCCGCTTCGGTGTGGATGGCGAAGACAGCAAGGAAGCAAATATTGATAAGTTGAGATATAAGAAAGTGATTATCATGACCGATGCCGACGTCGATGGTTCTCACATCGACACGCTGATCATGACGCTCTTCTTCCGCTACTTCCCGCAGGTAATCCGCAACGGATACCTGTATATTGCTACTCCGCCCCTCTATCTCTGCAAAAAAGGTAAAGTGGAGGAATATTGCTGGACAGACCAACAACGCCAGAAATTTATCGACACTTATGGTGGTGGTTCAGAAAATGCCGTACATACACAACGCTACAAAGGTTTGGGTGAAATGAACCCGGAACAGTTGTGGAGTACAACCATGAACCCTGAAAACCGTATGTTGAAACAGATAAGCATTGAAAATGCCGCCGAAGTGGATTATATCTTTTCCATGCTGATGGGTGAAGACGTTGGACCACGCCGCGATTTCATTGAGAAGAATGCAACGTATGCAAATATTGATGCGTAAGAAAAACAGTGATTAATGATTTACGATTAGTGATTAGTCACTGAATAACACGTTTTTATTAACCAACCTCACATCTTACAACGAAGAAACGCCGGATGGACAGGAAAATCCTGTTATCCGGCGTTTTTCTTTTCAGCTCACGAAATAGAAAAAGACACTCCGTGAGATGGTTCCGTACTATCTTTACAACAGATTCTGTTTCTTCATCTCTTCTGCCACCAATTCCAGCTCAGCATACCAATCCTCACCGAACTTACGTATCAACGGTTCTTTCAGAAACCTGTATACCGGCAGATTCTCTTTCCGCCCCAGCAATACGGCGGCTTTACACACATCCCAACGGTTATAATTCACTGCCTTATAAACTCCGTAATTTCCTACCCTGATCGGATACAAATGACAGGAAACAGGTTTGTAGAAATCTGTCTTTCCGTCCCGATATGCCTTTTCAATAGCGCAATAGCAACAACCTTTCTCATCATAACAAGTAAAAACACAATCCTTGTTGTTGACAATGGAGGTCACCAGATCACCCTCACAATCAGTATACACTACCCCTTGTTTCTCTATAACGGCACGTGCCTCGGGAGCAAGTTCTTCCCAAATCACAGGCAGTACTTCTTCCAGCTTTTCTATTTCATCCAGTTCCACCGGAGCTCCGGCATCTCCCTCAACACAACAAGCACCCTTACAGGCATCCAGATTGCATATAAACTTTTCACGCAGCACATCAAAACTGACCACTACGTCACCTATTTGTATCATTTCCTATAAAAAATTAATTGCGGATGCAAAGATAACACTTTGTTCCGCAATTAATAAGCACAGATTACCTATTTATCGAATGTCAGGACATAAGCCCCGCTCTTATCCACGAAACCGCTCACATAAGAACCGTCATTTCCTACGCGAGCATAGCAATATGCCAGCCCATTAAAAGAGAAGAAGCATACCGTCAAAAGAAGAAGTATTTCAACAAAAGTAGGAAAAACTACATTTACGAAAAGGACTTTATGGGATATGTTATTATAATCAACTGTTTACCATCTTCCTCACACAACTGATAGCTGCCTTGAAAGGCTTCCAGATACAGACGGTTTATGGCATGCTGAATTTCACATTCTCTTTCGTTTTCTGCATCCATAAGTAGCGGACTGTTTGTAACCACTATCCTCAATTCATCTATACTTTTATAATCCAACATATACTGCACCGCATACGGCTCACGCCTCCCTTTTGGTGACATCAGAACGGAAGAAAGCAGCTTCATGAAGCGGACGGTATCCACCTGAACAAGCTGCGTATGCAAATCAGTAAGGAAATCAACCTGAACAGAAATTCCTTCCTGCAACTCTGCCTGCATTCTGGCATCTGTGCACAACTGTACCATGTCATACTCCTGCACATTAAATTTCATCATGCCCGACTCCAGGCGCGAAAGATCGAGAATGTTAAATATCAAATCGATCAGCTTCTCAGCATTTCGCCGGATAACCGCCGAATATTCCTGCTGCTCCTCCATGGTCAGATCATTTCTTTGGCAAAGAGAATCAGAAAGAGTCACAACAGAATGAAGAGGAACACTAATTTCATTCGTGATGTTGTGAAGAAAGACTTCTTTCATCTTATCAGCCGCCTGAACCACGGCATACGATTCACGCATTTCACGCTCCGACTTCGCCAGTTCCCGATAAATCCGGGACACTCGTAACACTCCCCCTACAAGCAAAATGACAAACAGAGATGCACCGCCTACTGCTATCTGCCAGAAACGCTTTGCCCCAATTTCCTTTTCAAGCAGGGCTTTCTGTATCCTATAATTGGCCTGAACGGTCTCCTCATTCATACGCAACGTAGCCTTATTGATAGAATCGCATTTCAGCACAGCGACTCTATATGTTTCAGCAGCTTCTTTATACCGTCCCGCATCAGCATAAGCATCTCCCATAATTCTGCGTATATCCATCTCATACATCGGCTGAGTGCCTTTAAAGGCAGACAATGTTAACTCAAATTGCGGAAAACATTTATCCCAATCCTTCGTTATATAATAATAGCCCGCCCACGAAAAATTATAAGCAATTACAGTAGAGGAAAAAGAATCATCAGTGTAGAACTTTGCAGCTTCGTCCAGATGCTTCTTCAGATTAGGAGCATCCTCAACAGCCAGATAGATTTTACAATACATTAATTCTATTTCCAAGATTTTACTCCTATAAGAATCAAGCATCGCAGGCTGCTCCTTTATGATATCATCAATGATTCTCCGTTGAGCCTCCAATTCCGCTATCATTTCAGGATGTTTATTAAACAAATAATAAGCACTTGTCAAATATTGGTGAACCATTAGCTCATCCTCCGTGGAAAGTGAAGTTAACTCCGCTGCTTTTTTATAACATTCAATCGCTTTTTCGTAGTTCCGGGCAAAAACATACGCTTTACCCTCTGTCACATAAGACAGAAATATGCCCCGACTGTCTTTCAGACGAATAGCTTCTTCACACATCTTCTGAGATTCAAGAATCGCTGATTCCGTATCACCTTTGCTCCCCTTAAGTTGAAGCATGTAATGTAATGCGGAAAAATAATTGTCATAGATCTTAGAGCGATAACAGACTTCCTTCAGCAAGGCTAATGCTTTATCCATATTCTCACCATCCAGCCTGAAAGTGTAATAGCGGAAATATTCGTAACGAAGCGCCAATTCACTTTCCACATCTTTCATGCTTATTGCAGAGGCTAATGCCGAATCAAGCAATTCAGCCGACCAGTCTTTATCAATATTATGTACAAAGATATCCTTCAGAAACTGAGTCCGGGCAGTATCAGCAGGCATCGACCGATAAATCCGGAAGATACTGTCACGCAAATTACTGCCATCCGAGGCCTGGGTAGCAGCAAGCGAAAACGAGCTGACTGCACAAAGCAACAAAAGAATCAGCTTTTTCATCGCACCACCTCCTGCTTTAGAGGATGAATAAACACAAACCGCGCACCGGCAGTATAGCCGGAATCCACCCAGATTTCTCCACCCAGCCGCTTGATAATCAACTTGCAGATGGACAACCCCAAGCCTGCGCCCTGCACTCCCTCATTCAGCTTCTCAAACCGACCGAAGATCGTGCTTTGCCTTTCAAGAGGAATACCGCAACCGGTATCCGTCACCGAGAACTCCGCAAAACCCTGTTCATCCAATCGCAATGCAAGCGTGATGCTTCCCTCTTTCGTAAACTTAGTGGCATTTACCAGCAGATTCACCAGCATTTGCTGCAAACGCCCTTGGTCCGTCTCTATCTCCAATGAAGTCAATTCCGTTTCAAAACGAATATCCGCTGATGTCTGCTTGATGTTATCCAGCATCTTCACCACATTGCGGCAGAGAGCCACTACTTCATGCGTAGTGATGCTGAACTTCATATTCGCTACATCCAGGCATGAAATATCCACGACATCATTAATCAGTTTAAGCAACAATTCGGAGTTCAATTGAATCACATCGTTGCACTGTACACGAGTAGCCTCATCAATTCCCGGCGTAGTCAACACTTCCGAGAAACCCGCCAATGCATTCAGGGGAGTCTTGATTTCATGACTCATATTGGAAAGGAACAAGCTCTTGTTACGAATGGATTCTTCGGCCATGGACTTAGCTTTCTGAAGTTCATTTTTAGAATGAAGCAACCGCTTCCCTACCTTTTTCAGATAGAAAAAACCACCCAATAAAAAAACGGCAAGGGATAGGATAATGATAAAAGAGAGTTGTAACAAACGCTTTTGCTGTGCACTATTTTGCAATTCCAGTTCATCGATGGTATAATCTTTGCGCATATCTTCCACCCGCTCTCCGGTGTATACACGAAACAGAGAATCACCAAGCACTATCATTTCACTATAAATTCGGGCCGCATCTTTGTACTCTTCCTCTTCCATTTTCTGTTCGGCATTTTGCCAATACAAGCTATCTACTATTACCTCTTCTGCACAAAGAGATGACGGCATCCCGGACAAGACAAATATCAATAGTAATATGAGTAGTTTCATTCCATCAATTGCGTGTATTGTCTGCAAAGATAACCTTTTAGAGAGAAGGACTGCCATTGAAGCACAAAAAAAGAGATGTTCCAAGAGCATAAAATCTCTTGAAACATCTCCTTTATTGAATATTGCAGGCAGTTGCTTACTTAATCAAGTCTTTTCCTGTCATATCGGCCGGCTGCGCCATACCCAGAATGTGAAGGATAGAAGGAGCAACATCTGCCAAAACACCATTCTCAACTTTGGCATTCTTGTTCTCGGTTACATAAACAAAAGGAACCGGATTCAGAGAGTGAGCAGTGTTCGGAGTGCCGTCTTCGTTCAGTGCATGGTCTGCATTACCGTGGTCAGCGATGATGATAACTTCATAATCGTTGGCTTTGGCAGCTTCTACCGTATCTTTCACACATTCGTCGATAGCTTTTACAGCTTTCTCGATAGCGCTATAAATACCGGTATGTCCTACCATATCACCGTTAGCGTAGTTCACAACAATGAAATCGAACTTCTGAGTGTTGATAGCTTCCACCAATTTATCCTTTACTTCGTAAGCACTCATCTCCGGTTTCAAGTCGTAAGTAGCTACTTTCGGAGACGGAACCAAGATGCGCTCTTCAGCGTCATACGGAGTTTCACGACCACCGTTGAAGAAGAAAGTTACGTGAGCATACTTTTCCGTTTCAGCAATGTGCAATTGAGTCTTGCCTTGAGCTGCCAGATATTCTCCCAATGTATTCTGAACATTTTCCTTATCGAAAAGAACATGTACGCCTTTGAAAGATGCATCATACGGAGTCATGCAGTAGTATTGCAAGCCCGGAATGATGTGCATACCCTGTTCCGGCATATCTTGTTGAGTCAGTACTACGGTCAGCTCTTTCGCACGGTCGTTACGATAGTTGAAGAAGATAACTACATCACCTTCCTTAATGGTTCCGTCGAAGTTACCATTTACAATCGGCTTGATAAATTCGTCCGTCACACCTTCGTCATAAGACTCCTGCATAGCCTGAACCATATCGGTAGCTACTTTACCTTCGCCGTTTACCAGCAAGTCATAAGCCACTTTCACACGTTCCCAACGTTTGTCGCGATCCATTGCATAGAAACGACCTACGATAGAAGCAATCTTACCTGCTGATTTTTCACAATGTGCAGTCAGTTGTTCAATAAAGCCTTTACCGCTCTTCGGGTCGGTATCGCGTCCATCCATGAAGCAGTGAACAAAAGTATTATCCACACCATATTCTTTGGCAATATCGCAAAGTTTGAATAAGTGGTCGAATGAGCTGTGTACGCCACCGTTGGAAGTCAATCCCATGAAGTGAACGTTCTTACCTTTTTCTTTGGCATAAGTGAAGGCGGAAACGATTCCCGGGTTCTTTAGAATGCTATTGTCGGCACATGCACGGTTAATCTTTACCAGATCCTGGTATACGATACGTCCGGCGCCAATATTAAGGTGTCCTACTTCCGAGTTACCCATCTGACCATCGGGCAAACCTACATTTTCACCGCTTGCCTGAAGCTGTGAGTGAGGATATGTTGCCAGCAGACTGTCCCAGTACGGAGTAGGTGTATTGAAAATCACGTCATCTTTCCCCTGATCGCCGATACCCCAGCCATCAAGAATCATTAAAAGGGCTTTCTTACTCATAATATTAATTGATTTTAAATGTACAATCTTTAACCTTAGCAAAAACGTTCTTTATAGAGAGAACGATTTTTCCGGCTGCAAAGGTACAAAAAAGCACGGTTAAAGCGTACTGTTTCAAATGATTTATGTACTTTTGTCGCGCTTTAAAAAACAAAAAACAAGAAATATGGACGATTCAAACCCACGAACGTGCAATAGTATTTATAATTAAAGCGAACAGAGACGTTGTCCGCAATGCCTCAGTTCGTTCCTAAAGAAAGGAGGCCATTACGATGAGAACGTACCTTTATTCTGAAGCCGGCTTTATAGAAAAGTCGCAATGGATGCCCAATAGCTGGGTAAACGTTGAATGCCCCGATGACAATGATTTTGATTTCCTCACCCAAGAGTTGAAAGTTCCGGAATCTTTTTTGGAAGATATCGCCGATGCGGATGAACGCCCGCGTACGGAAACGGAAGGCAACTGGTTGCTCACCATCCTGCGTATCCCGATGCAGAGCAGTCAGCATGGCATTCCCTTTATTACCGTGCCAATAGGCATCATTACCAATAATGAAATTATCGTATCGGTATGTTATCACAAGACTGAACTCATCTCAGATTTTATCCAACATACACGTCGCAAAGGTATCGTAGTGAACAATAAGCTGGACTTGATCCTGCGGATGATTTATTCTTCCGCCGTCTGGTTTTTGAAGTATCTGAAACAGATAAACAATGATGTAGCCAATGCGGAAAAAGAGTTGGAGAAAAGTATCCGTAATGAAGACTTGCTCCGTCTGATGAAGTTACAAAAAACCCTTGTCTACTTCAACACTTCCATCCGCGGAAATGAAGTGATGATCGGGCGATTGAAGAATATCTTCCAGGATACCGACTATCTGGATATGGAGCTGTTGGAGGATGTAATCATTGAACTAAAACAGGCATACAATACCGTAAACATTTACAGCGACATCCTGACAGGAACGATGGATGCTTTTGCCTCCATTATTTCCAACAACGTCAATGCTATCATGAAACGCATGACGAGTCTTTCCATCACGCTGATGATACCGACACTGATAGCCAGTTTCTACGGCATGAATGTGGATATTCACCTGGAAGGTTTCCCGTATGCTTTCATATTCATTATCCTGATCTCCGTAATATTATCGGCAGGAACATTTATCTGGTTCAGGAAGATTAAGTGGTTCTAAACTACCATTACCGCATTTGTTTTTGTATCAAAGATGGTGTAGTTACGACCTCGTGACTATCATCATCTTCTTCTTTTATTTCCTCTTCCGCCTTTTCTACTTTATTCACCTTGTCAGCTCCGGCAGCAGTAGGTCGGGTTTTCCAGGTAAGGCGCGTTGTCATAACAGAAGGTTTAGTACTGGAAGGTTTCATGAAGCTGTCCATCCAGGAGTCGTCAGCATCGTCAACATTCTTCAAATTCGTAGCCGCCGAAGATTGAAGTACAGGAGATTGGGATGCGGAAGACATCTGTACCGGCTGATTCGAAGCGTTCAGCAGGAAAGCATACGTATTCTTCGTATCCTTCAAGGCACTCGAAGTTTTGAAGAAAGTAACTAGATTCATGATTACCAAAAAGACAGCCGCAAGGGGCGCAAGAGCTATGATAATCGCCAGTCGGATCAGCAACATTATAAACGGATAAAAAAGACTGTCAATGATATCATTACTGACTACCCGCATTCCTCCAGAGGATTTTGTAGATTTAAACGCCGAGGGAATGCCGCCAATACCTGCATATATCCACGCATTCATGGCATCACCGGTAGATTGCCAGATAGAAAAACCCAATATCATGAAAACCAATACGAAAATGCACTTTATCAGCGCCCATACTTTCCGCCTACCCAAAGTAGACATTTCATCTTCCGCGGCTTTCAAATTACAGTCGTGGCACAAAGGTTTGCCGTCATAAGAGTAAATAGAACCATTCAGACAGTTCTGACATAATCCCACTCCACAAGATCCGCAGGTGGCAACAGCATAGTCATTCAAATGTTTGTAGCAATTCATAGCAGTGTCTTTCTTTGTGTACAAAGATATACAAAGAAAGACACTTAGCCTAATGCAACGTCAGTTTTGTTTTTCCGCTTCGTATATTTCCTTTACTTCGCTTGCACTCAACACTCGTGTATCATAAACCCGAAGATTATCAATACTCATGGAAAGAGCATTCAGTGTTGTAGTCGAGTTTCGTTTCATCGTACCGCCAAGTTGGAATTTAACACCATACCCGTAATCAGCCTGACTGGAATTTCCCTGACTAAAAGGATTACAATATTCCGTAGCCACGCCTACATATTCACCATCAATATAGAGTTTACTTGTAATGGTAGCATCGGAAGTTTTAGGATAATCCGAAGTCAAAGTAATCATGTGCCAATCATTATCCAACGCAGAATGTTCAAAAGGAGTAGATTTATCATAAGACGGATATCCATTAAAGTACTTAGTCACAGTGAACTTCAATTTACCATCCACCATTGAAAGGCAGAAATTATTTTCATTAGTACTCTTGACCGAATGGAAAATATGCCCGTCCGAGAGCCCCTTGGCCCAAAAAGATATAGAGAACTTATATTTGTCAATCAACCCTTCGGGAATGCTGATATAACTTTCATTCGCACGACTGAAACTGATAGCCTGACTGCCGTTCTTACTATTTGAAATATAAGTGGGAGCATTCAGAGCCGAAGCCGTTAAAGTCGTTTCTGTCACACTCTTGGTATTTCCTTCAAAAGTATAATATACATACAGCCCATTACTTACTACCTTGGACGCATCTTTTTTCTCCACAATCATTGTCAATGGAATTTCTTTATTCCCAAGGTCAGTCTGCACCACAATGTTGCAGCTATAATTTCCTGCCGCCAACCCTTTGCGGTCTATTCTGACTTCCACGTTGTCTGTCGCAGAAGCAGCCACTGTACCCGAGTTCTTACTGAAAGAAATCCAAGCTACATTTTCTTTTGTGGATAACTGATAAAAAGTCGTCCCATTATAAGAGCTGACAGAGAATGAAGCCTTATCATTGACTCCAACCGTCAGTGATTGCGGATTCACATCAAAACTGCGCTGAGGTTTCTCTTCAGCACTGATAGTTATTTCCTCAGACAGGCCGGCAACATTTACTTTGATCGTAGTTCCCATTTGCCCTTTCACTTTGGAACGATCCAAAGTCACTGTCACGGTAGCAGACTTGCCCATACCCAAAGCTCCTTCTGTCGGAGATACCGTTATCCAATCTGCATTAATGCCGGAAATATTCCAATCCAGCGTCCCTGTATTACCTATATTCTTAATTGCAAATGTCGAAGAATTCAGATCCTGTCCGAAATCTATTGCCCTTGGACTGACTTCCAGTTTCTTATCCGACTCTTTCACTTTCATCGTAACAGGTATTTCCAAATCCTGCAAGTCCGAACGGACAATCAAAGTACAATTATAATCCCCAGCTTGTAGTCCTTCTCTCGAAACAGACAATTCCACCGTTTCCTTCATTGCAGGGTTAGCGGCATCATATTGCGGAATCGTACCATTCGTTTTCGACAGTTTCAGCCAATCGGTATCGTTTTCCTTTATTATCAGCATGTAAGATGTACTGCCATAATAGGAACGTAAAGTCAGCGTAGACTTTTCCTGCTCTCCCAAAGTCAGTGTCGCCGGATCAGCTTCTATACGACGTTCCAACTTCTCATCCGCCGATATTTCAAGCGGTAACGACTCTCCATCCGCATTAATCAAAATAGAAGTCTTCACATGATCCTTTATCTTACTCCTGTTTAGCGTAACCTTTACGGCACTGGACTTTCCCTGTTCCGTCTCTCCCTTCATGGGAGTAATGGAAGTGATCCAATCTACATCCAGTCCCGTAATATTCCAACTTACACCTCCACTGTTACCGATATTCTTCACATCGAATGTCAAGACTGACTCATCCGTACCAAAATCCAGTTTTGAAGGAATGATTTCGATTTTCGATGTTTTCCTTTCCACTTCTGCCGTAATCTTCAATGACACGGACTCCTTATCGGCATTTATAATAATTGTCAGTTCTTTATTCTCTGTCAGTTTCTCACGCAACAAAGAGACTTGCACGGCACAACTTTTACCGGCTTCCAACGCTCCGCTTGCAGGATTTACTTCCAGCCAATCCACTTTATCCAAACCGGATATATTCCAGTTGAATTTTGCAGTACCTTTATTGAATATATCAAAAGAAAGAGACGTATTGGTCTTGCCAAAATTCAGCGTGGATGCCCCTAACTCTATTTTTGCATCTTTCTTCACAGGGGTCAACGTAATATCCCCCATCGCATTTTTGCCGGTAACGACACTGACACTTTTGGTATTAGTGACATAATCCGCCTTTCTTGCTTCAACCTGGTATTGTCCCGGTTCCAGATTCAAAAATTCATAAGTTCCATCATCACCGGTCGTCCGAGAAATTCCTCCGGGAGTCAACGTCACAGTTGCTCCATGCAGAACTTCACCACTTTGCGTATCCGTCACTTTACCATATATAGAGCCTGTCAAGTCTTCCTCATCCTTTGCACAGGATATCACAAGAAGTAACACTAATAAATACAGGCATTTATTCTTAAAAGCTTTCATAATTTACTTAGATTTATTGGTTTAAAAATGAAAAGTCAATGCCAATCCGTTGCATTCGGCCCCCATCACCGGAGTCATCGACAGATACTTCCGTCCCGATTGTATGCGTCCACGCTTCGCACCGTTAGCAATGGCAGCATCCACCAAATTATAGATATAAAGAGCCGCCGCCGCACCAATACATACGTTGCGGCCTGTCTCCCAATTATCCGCCTTGGAGTTGTAGGTCTTCGCATGCGCAGGTTGTTCCCTCATCTTTTTTACATAAGAAGCACGGGTATTCTCGCAAAGCACGATAGCTGCCGCCAAAGCCGCTTCACCTCCCAGAATGGAAAGTCCTTTTGCCGTACTGCCTTTATACAACTGTCCCACACCGGGAATTAAAGAATACGCCAGCCCACGAATCCCATACTTCTTTGTGAAAGTGACTTCTTGAAAACGTACCTTATCCGCATTATTAGCCACTTCAAACAATACCCAGCAATTGTATATGCCGCCATTTTCTTTTTCCCAATAAATATCAATCTGCGTAAAGGCTGTTTTAAAATTATCAAAATCAAGGTTATACGTATAGTTATGCTCGATATTTTCCGTATAAACATGATCCCGGCTTTCCGCCTTTATTTTCTCAATAGCTGTCCCCTTCACAGACACTCCATGCATACTTGCCAAATCTCCAACCAGAGTCAACACTGCGCTTTCGCAAGCATCAGACAGAGTTCTGCCCTCTCCATGGGCAACCTTGAAGTAATAGCTGTTATCATGATTTTTAGGAAAAGCTCCATTCTTCCAACGCGGTGCAATTTTATCCGACTTATCGGGACGGGCCGCTTGCATACTTATGCCACACAAACAGAGCAACAGGAATACGAATATAGTTTTCATGTTATTACTCTGTTATTTGTGTTATCTTGTCATTGATGAAATCTGAAATTTGTGTTGCATACTCCTGTCTGAGTTTAGATTCCTCCAAAGCAGCATTCAAAGCTTTTTTTCTGATATCTAAAGCTTTATCTTCATTCACCAAGAAAATGATCTGGTATTCTTTAGCCCCATTCATATCCTTATATACACTATAACTTTCCGTTAAGGTTCCTTTGTTTATTAAAGTACCAAGCGCCCTTTCATAAGCACCATAAAAACGATCCAGTTCACCGGTCTCCGAATCCGCCGTAGCAACATCGGAAGTAGTACGCCCTTTGACATAGGAACTTGCTAAATTCGCATACGTCACAATCGCATTGTTATAGGCTGCCTGACGACAGACATTGGTACGCATACACCCTGATGATGTACCCACCAATTGCGTATAATTGCCATTCTGCAATTTGTCATAATGTTGTAGCAAAATAACCTCAAAGGATCTCGAAGTCGCATCCAGTTTCCAACCGTCTTTTTTGTACTCTTTCAACTTAGTTTTGTACTCTTTTTTTAGTTCTTTCTCTAATTGCTTATTTTGTGCTCTTCCACTCTGAGGCATTACACACAGCAATACAATAGTCCAAACTACCACCCAAGGTTTCATTTTTAGTTCCATAATTTTAGATACTGATTTTAAAGCAGCAACATTGTCACTGTTTCATGTTTGTTACTTAATTTATTAATCTCTCATAAACAAAAAAAATCTTTTCACGTTATGTAATTAAACGGAAAGAGACGAATCAACTGCATTCTATTGGCTTAACTGATACTGATATGAGTGTTTTTGTTTCTTTGCAAAGATAAGCATGTATTAACATTGGTTATATCCACTATATTTGCTACATTTGCCCGATAAAATAAGAGTATTCCCCTAATTTTTACGACCATGGAGACTGACTTGAAGAAAATAGTAGGACAACGGCTGCAATTGCTCCGTATGGAAAAGAATCTGACACAGGAACAAATGGGCGAAAAGCTCAACTTGTCGACCAGTGCATACTGCAAAATTGAATATGGGGAAACTGACTTGACTTTGACACGGTTAAATAAAATTGCAGAAGTAATGAATATGTCGGCTATTGATTTATTCAGAAAAATAGACGGGAACTCATATTTCAACAATTCAAGTACCATTGGAACCAGCATCGGAATTGCCAGAGACTGTAGTACTATCAAAATAGAAGCATCGGAAGATCTTCGTGAGTTGATAAAGGCCAACAGTAAAATGATAGATATGCTGTGCAAAAGAATAGAAATGTTAGAGAATAAAATCCAGTAAGCAATCCGATTGCTTCTTTATTCCCACTTTGCTCTATTCTTTTATTTAATCTCACTTTCTTTCATCCTTCATTATCCCCCTGTTTATCGGCATTCAGGCTGAAACTACCGGCTGAAAGACAGGGAAATGCTTTCAGACTTATCATTGAGGACACTCCTCACCTTTCACCCCTCAGCACTTCTGCATGAGGCAGCAAATGAGTAATATTACAGGTGACCCACTGAAGTCGTTCGAGTAAACAACTTTAGTCGGTCAATCGAACAACTCCAGTTGTTCACTTGAACAACTCCAGTCGGTCATCAGTAAACAGGCACGCGAAGATCGCAAAGAAAGGGAGATTTGCCCGTAGATACTCCTCGAAACTATCTTAATCATATATATGCGAAGCGGTAACTCCTTCTAACTCTTGATTCGCATAAGTCACTAAAAGCAGTTCAGTTTCTATATTTTTAGCGCGAAATAGAGTGATTTATAACAGAATGTAGTAACTTTGTGATCAAAGCAAACTTCAAAGACTATATGGAACAGATACAGAGACTTTATCCGATAGGTATACAGACCTTTTCCGAAATAAGGACAAAGAGATATTTGTATATCGACAAAACGGCATACGTCTACCACATGACGCATTCCGCATCAAAATACATGTTCCTGACTCGTCCGAGACGTTTCGGCAAGTCATTGCTCGTCTCCACCCTGCACAGTTATTTTGAAGGGAAGAAAGAGTTGTTTGAGAACCTTGCGATTGAAAAACTGGAGAAAGAATGGACGGCATATCCGGTGCTGCACTTCGATATGAGTACAGCAAAACATGCGGACAGGAACCAGCTTGTCAGCGAATTGGAAAGAAAACTTCTGGGATATGAAAAGATATATGGCCGCGGAGAAGGTGACATAGAAATCAACCAACGCTTGCAAGGCTTGATAGAACGGGCTTACACCCAGACCGGGCAACAGGTGATTGTTCTCATTGATGAGTATGATGCACCGCTTCTCGACGTGGTTCACGAAGAAAAGAATATGCCTGTGCTGCGAAACGTTATGCGAAACTTTTACAGCCCCCTGAAAGCATGCGACCCCTATTTGCGCTACGTGTTCCTGACCGGCATCACAAAATTCTCTCAGCTAAGCATCTTCAGCGAACTGAACAATATCGAAAATATCAGCATGGACGAGCCCTATGCGGCCATTTGCGGCATTACGGAAGAAGAACTGCTGACGCAGATGTCGGGTGATTTGAATAGGATGGCGGAAAGAATGAAGACGAGCCGCGACGAGGTCATCGCACTGCTGAAGGATAATTATGACGGTTATCATTTCACCTGGCCTTCTCCGGATATTTATAATCCTTTCAGCCTGCTCACCGCCATGGCCAAAGGTAAAATCGGCTCCTACTGGTTTGGCAGTGGTACACCTACCTACCTGATAGAAATGCTGAACAAGTTCCATGTAAAGCCCCAGCAGATTGGAGGACGGAAAGTATTGGCCGAATCGTTCGACGCCCCTACCGAGCGGATGACCGACATCAATCCATTGCTCTATCAAAGTGGTTATGTAACGATAAAAAATCAGGATTCATTCACCGGTCTTTATACGCTCGATATCCCTAACAAAGAAGTCCGCATAGGATTGATGAAGAGCTTATTGTCCGGCTATTTAAACCAATATACCGCCGAAGGATTCACTACAGTGGCACTTCTTTTTAAAGCAATTACCGAAGAAAGAATAGACGACGCCTTGCGCTTGTTGCAGACATTCCTCTCCACCATTCCGCAATGCGACAATACCGACTACGAAGGTCATTACCAGTCATTGCTCTACACCATTTTCAGTCTGCTGGGAATGTATGTAGATGTGGAAGTACGTACTCCCGACGGTCGTGTGGACATGGTGATGCGCACTCCATCCATACTCTACGTCATAGAACTGAAACTAAATAAAACAGCGGACATCGCCATGCAGCAAATTGACCTGAAAAACTATCCGGAACGCTTTGCCTTATGCGGACTACCGATAGTGAAAGTGGCAATAAACTTCGACAGCAAACGACATACGCTGGAAGACTGGATTATATCGTAGCCTGAATAACTCCTTTAACTCCTACCATGAATAATGTAGGGGAGACGCTTACGATGGCTGAAAGCTGAAAATGTCCCTTCAGAACACTCTTTCAGCTGAAAGGCCGGTAAACAAGGAGGTTGCGGAAGCTGAAGGCACTGAAACTGTTTAAGAACACCGAAAAAAACGACAACTTAAATCACACTCAAAAAAAGAACGTGGTCAGTGTTACTTGAGAGATTCTCAAGACAATTACACATATTCTATCCCTTCGACCTGAAAAATTCGCAAATAATACGTATGTTTGCGCCAAATAGGTCAATGAACATGAAAATACACAGAAATCTAATGCTTGTATGCCTGCTCCTCATGGCATCAATCTCTTATGCTCAATCCGAAACCATCGTTGTAGGAAAAAAAGCGGACGGAACGGACTTAAAAGCACAGTGCTACACTTTTCCGCAGCGGGTGGAAACTTTCTCCATGAGTGATAAAGGCGATTACCTCTGCGTCAGTTTCAGGGAAACCACTAAAAGCGGCAAGTATCTGAAGAATAAAGGAGAAATAGGTTTCTATGACACAAAGAGCAGTCAGCTCCTATGGAAACAGCCGATTGACTTCAGCAAATCACGGATAACTTGTCTTTCGGAAGGGGTCTTGATAACTGAAATCGGCAGCAAGATATCATTGCTCAGTAGAGAAACAGGAGCGAAGAGATGGGAAGCCAGTTTATTTCCGGTATATGTGGACGATTCATTGGGATTGGTCTTAGGTTATAACTCCCCTACCTCCAACAAACTCCGCGCTGTCAACTTGAAATTCGGTAACGATCTGTGGGAAAACAAAATACCTCATCAATACGGTTGGAACGAAGTTCTTGATCTGGAACAAAATAAACGCCTGATTGTAGCGGATGCGTTGCATAAACTGGATTTCATGACCGGAGAGTTACTGACCTATCCGGGAAAACCGGGAGCTCATGATACAAAAGCGGCATTGTTGCAAGGATTAGCCGCTGTAGCAGTCGGAGTAGCCGGTGGCGTAGCAACCGGTGGTGCCTATTATTACAGCTATGTTCCCATTGCCAATAACACAATCACGGGGTTGACTTCCAATATACTGTCTCAGGATTCACTTTATTACTGGGCAGACCGTCAACACATCTCCTGTATGGACACAGCTTTCAACGTAGTGTGGCAAACAGAGTTTCCTGATGTGAAAGCTTCCTGCTCTAAACTTTTCGTGCAAGATGATAAGTTATTCATGCTGAATTACGGCTACGGATTACGCGAAGGAGCAAGCCGCAAGAAATATGGACGCCCATTTATAGCCTGTTATAACTTGCTAAACGGAGAAGAAATCTTCTTCAACCAACTAAGCGTAAAGAAAGATATGATTGAAGATGCCCTGCGAACTGATGATGCACTCTACATGCTGTTTGATGACGGAATGGCTTATCAGGAGCTGACGGATTCCATCGTAAATATTGTACCTTGGGATACCAAGCAATACGGAAAGCTGGAAGCGATGCTGCCCGGTACATTCTATGCAGCCAACAAAGATACAACCGCTTTCAAGTCGCTCGCTTTCGATGGAGAACATTGCCTGGTATATAATGATCAAGGAGTTATCTATGAAGTAGACAAGGATTTGAACATCAGGAATACCTATGAACGGGAGCGGATTTACAGCCCCAATATCCAACTAAAAGATTATTTATGTATCGGCAATCGTGGAGACTATTGGTTCATTCACGAAATGGGAATGCCTGTAGCCCATCTTGATACGGAGTTCAAAAAAGGGCGGGTGATTGATAATAAGCTGCTGCTACTTAACAATGAAAACCAATTCCTGTTTATCGATCTGGATGAAGCGATAGAATAATCACTTGAAATCAAGTGCTAACTGCCCGTCACCCAATAGATTGAATGTCATGCGGTGATAAGGCGTAGTTCCACGTTCGGAGATGGCCGCACGATGTTTCTTCGTGGGGTATCCTTTGTTATGATCCCAATCATAATATGGAAATTCTTCGTGAAGGTGGTTCATATAATCATCACGATAGGTTTTGGCAAGCACAGAAGCCGCCGCAATGGAAAGGTATTTGCCGTCGCCTTTAATCACCGTGCTATGCGGAAGATCCTGATATTTCTTGAAACGGTTGCCATCTATAAGCAGATGCTGCGGACGCATCTTTAATTGATCTACGGCACGATGCATGGCAAGGAAAGAAGCGTTCAGTATGTTAATCTTATCAATCTCTTCGGGAGATACAATGCCAACCGCCCATGCCAATGCTTCTTTCTCAATCACTTCACGCAAAGCATAGCGCTGATGTTCCGTCAACTGTTTGGAATCATTCAGTAGTTCGTTCTTGAAATCTTTGGGAAGAATCACGGCAGCAGCATATACAGCTCCTGCCAGGCAACCACGTCCGGCCTCATCGCAACCGGCTTCAATCAGATCTTTATTCAAATAAGGCAATAGCATACAGCATTAATTTAGAGGCACAAAGATAAATCTTTTTGAAAGCAAACCTGACTTTTAAAGGAAAATAATTACATTTGCAGAAACAACAAATATACTATGAAGCAAGTACTGTATCTAATATTTGCAGTTTCCCTATTAACCACGATCCCCTTACAGGCTCAAGACAGCAAACAAGCCCAGACCTTATTAGAACAAGCTCAAAAAGTCCTGTTCAGCAATCCCAAGCAGGCATCATACTATGCAGCTCAGGCAGCTGCCTTATTTCCCGAAGACGACCCCAATGAAACCCGTGCACAAGCTATGATACTCTATTGCCAAGCAGAACAATTGCTGGGCAACTTCGATTTGAGTATCAAGAATTTATATGATACACAGAGATATATCAATCCCGCAAACAAACGGCAAACAGCTCAGCTTTATTCACTCATGGGACGTGTATATAGTAAGTTGGGCGATTATAACAAAGGGATAGAACTGAACGATAAGGCAACCTCTATTTTCAAGTCTTTAGGAGATTCAGCTTCAGTGGCCGGATGTTATAATGAGCGTGGGGTCATGCATTATCTGCTTGATGAATTTCTGGTAGCAGAAAGATTTCTTCAACGGGCCTTGACTATCAATCGTGCCCAAAGGAACTTAAAAGAGATTGCTACCAATCTGAACAATCTATGTCTATATCAAGGAGATACGGAAAAGAAACTGTCCTTCATTCAGGAAGCCATAGCCATCAACAAGAATCTGGATGCACAATGGTCATTGGGAGAGAACTACAACAATATGGGCAAGCAATATTACTTCGGCGAGCAATACTCCAAAGCTTTGGAAGCTCTGCAGAAAGCCTATGAATACGCCCATAATATCGGTGCCAAGGAATTGATTTGTGATTATTATGAATATTCATCCTGGGTATATGCCGCCATAGGTGATTATGACCAGGCCTATAAACGGCTCAGTCAAATGTATGCCTTGAGCAAAGAGCTACAAAGTAGCAACAAGTTGCGTAACATTGAACAAGAAATCTCTTATAAAAGATATCAGGATCAGAAATATGCTACCGAAATGCAGGAGCAAACTTATAAGATAGAACTACTAAAGCGCAATCTATGGCTTTTGGGCAGTATACTTGTTCTTGGTTTAGCCTTCAGTATATTCTTATATAAATGGTATAAACGCAGAAAAGGTCTTCAACTAATAGAAGCCCGATATCAACTGGAACTGTCACAACGGGAAATATCCGAATTGAAACTGCACCAACAGGAATTGGAACTGCAAAATGTACAGAGTGCCTTAGACAACAGTCAACAAGAAGTAACCAGCTTTGCCGTATTTCTTAGAAGCCGTAACGAGTTGCTGGGCAAAATACGTGAGATGATTAAGGAAGGGTATAGAATGGACAATCAAGCACTGGTTCCCCACTTAAAGAAGGTAAATGCTTTTATCAGCCAATACCAAAGCGGAGATAAGACCAATAATACATTGCTGCTGAGTGTTGAGGAGAAAAATAAAGAGTTTATCGAAAAACTCGTAAAGCAACACCCCAACCTCACACAAGGCGAAAAATATCTCGCAACTTTATTACGGGTGAATCTCTCTACAAAAGAAATCTCAATGATTACTGGAAGCACTCCCAAAACCATCAACATGAACCGTTACCGGTTGCGCAAATCACTCAACTTATCCACAGAAGAAGACTTAACTACATATTTGCAAAGTGTTTAACCTCATCCTTACACACAATAGCATTTTGTAGATATAATCCCAGAATTATATCACTATATATCAAACAATTAAGAATTCCATTGTAGTACAAATATTTCCTCTAAAAAGCCCTTTTGTAGATTAATTATAGAACCCCCAGATTGTGAACTTTGATAAATAACATTCTTATTTGTGGTGTGAAACACATTTTATTAACCTTAAAAAACCACACACATGGGTAGAATTATTAAGAATTGTTCCATGAAGAGAGTAGTCAAGTTAGCCTTACTCTTTGCTTTCCTAATTCCACTAAGTTCTTTAGCACAGAACATTCAACTGACAGGTACAGTAACCGATACAACAGGTGAAACTGTTATCGGTGCAAGTGTACTTGAAAAAGGTACTACTAACGGAGTGATTACCAATATAGACGGTAACTTCTCACTAAACGTTTCCCCTAAGGCAATTATCGTTATTTCTTACGTAGGATACACTACTCAGGAAATTCCTCTTAACGGTGCAAAAAACATTAAGGTAGTATTGAGAGAAGATACTGAAATGTTGGAAGAAGTAGTAGTCATCGGTTATGGTACCATGAAGAAAAGTGATATGACAGGTGCCATTTCATCTGTTGACGTCGAAGAACTATCCAAACGTACCACCACTAACCCCGCCGAAGCGCTGCAAGGTAAAATCGCCGGTGTAAACATTATGAAAGCAGGTGGTAACGCCGGTGCCGGCGTACAAGTAAAAATTCGTGGCGTAAAGACTTTCGGAGATAACGAACCTCTTTATATCATCGATGGTTTCCCGGGTGATATAAATGCTGTTAACCCGCAGGATATTCAAGCTATGGAAGTACTGAAGGATGGTGCTGCCGCTGCCATATACGGTTCGGTTGCTGCCAATGGTGTAATTATCGTAACTACTAAAAATGGTAAGAAAGGCGAAACAAAAATAGATTTCAGTGCATACGTAAGTATGACAAATGTAGCGAAAAAACTCGACTTGCTGAATGCAGAGCAATATAAGAAAGTACATACACAAATGTATGAGAACTGGAACGCTCATGTAATAAATCATAAGTCGCAATACGACCCGAAAGGTAACGGTGCATGGGAAAAACAGATATTGGAACTGGAACCTTACATGACCAAGAATACCGGCATCGACACTGACTGGCAGGATGCAATGATGCGTACCGGTCTTTCACAGAACTATATGTTCAGTGTAAGAGGTGGTAGCGAAAATGCCCAATATTCCGTTTCATACAATCACGCTGATGACAAAGGTATTTTCCTTGGCAATGATTACCGTCAGGATAATGCACGCCTAAAACTGCACATGAGCAAATATATCTTTGATATTGACGCCAACATGGCTTTCAAATTCACAGATAGCAAACAGCCCGAATATCAGCTGAAAGAAATGTATATGATTTCTCCGCTGGTACCTATCTACAATGAAAATGAAGAATATGGCTTCGGTCTGACAAACTTCGATAACCTGCCCAACAATCGTAATGTTATGGCCGACCAGCACTACGAGAAATCTACAGATAAGAAGTATCATACCACCGCCAACGTAGCTTTAACTGCCAACTTCACTAAATGGTTGAGTTTCAAAACAAGTTATGCTTACCGTGGAGAGCATCAACGCCAAACTTACCATACACCGGCTTACATTTCCGACGTAAAAGCCAAGCGAGACTATCCGTATCATAGCGAAACCACCGCTTACTGGGAAGAGCATGTATGGGAGAATGTACTGAGTTTCAACAAAGCATTCGGCAAACATTCTGTCAATGCCGTAGCCGGTACTTCAACCATGGCTCGCAAATATACATGGAATTCTGTAGGCGTAGAAGGTAAATCGACAACTTATAAGGTAGAGGACGGGCAATTGGTAATCGGTGAACAACCAGGAGGTTTCCTCGATCCGGGCTTCTCTACAATCGGTGCAGGTGGTACTTACGACGGTGACGGAACTAAATGGGATTACAGACGCGTATCCTTCTTCGGTCGCGTAAATTATAACTATAACGATCGTTATCTGATTCAGGCAACTGTACGTTCCGACGGTTCTTCCAAGTTTGGTGCTGACAACCGTTGGGGTTTCTTTCCATCAATAGCTGTGGGCTGGAGAATCAGTGAAGAAGAATTTTTCCCAAAAGGTATTGCGCTGAACAATTTGAAATTGCGTGCCAGCTGGGGACGTCTGGGTAACGAAAATGCCTTGGGATATTATGACTTCCTCGCTCTAATTTCTACTTATAACACCAAATACCAGGGATATGTAAAAGGTAACGGTGATAATGCATGGGCAGGAAGTATTGCCCGTGGGCTGGAGAATCGTTCGTTGAAATGGGAAACTACAGATACTAAGAATATTGGTCTTGACTTCGGTTTCTTCAACAACAAACTGACCGGTGCCATGAACTACTATTACAATCAAACCGAAGAACTCTTGATTACGAAAGCACTTCCACCTTCTGCCGGCTTGAACAACCCAATCCTGAATGTGGGTAAAATCCGCAACTCCGGTGTTGAAGTTGAGATAAACTGGGCTGACTCAAAAGGTGGTTTCGATTATAACATCGGTATGAATTTCAGTACAACCAAGAATAAAGTTGTAGAACTGGCAGACAAAGGACAAGTCCTTTATGGTGAAGGTTTGAAATATGGAACTGAACACTTCCCAACCCAGACGCGCGTTGGCAAACCTATCGGTGCATTCTATCTTTATAAGACCAACGGTTTGTTCCAAAGCAATGAAGAAGCCCGCCAATATGTAAATGCAGATGGAGACGAGTATCAGCCTTTCGCCGATGCCGGTGATATCCGCTATGTAGATGTAAATGGCGACGGCTATATTGATGATGATGACAAAGTATATTGTGGATCGGGTATACCTACACTGGAAGTTAACCTGAATTTCTCTGCCGGCTATAAAGGCTTCGACCTTTCTGTTGTATTGGGTAGTGCATGGGGACACAAGATTTATAATGGTAACAAGTACTTCTATGAAGGAATGAACTCCGGTTCCAACTTCCTCACATCATCCTTGAATGCCTGGACACCTCAAAATACCAATACAAACATACCTCGCGCCATCTTCAACGACCCGAACGGTAACTTGAAGGAGTCTGACCGCTTCATTGAAAAAGGTGACTTTGTCCGCCTCCGTCAATTACAATTAGGTTATACCCTACCAAAAAAAATAATGCAAAAAGTATTCATCGAGAGATTGCGTTTTTATGTAAGTGGTGAAAACCTCTTCACAATCACTGGATACGACGGCATCGACCCCGAATTCTCACGTGTAAGTGTATTGAACACCGGTATTGATAAACTGATTTATCCGTTTACCCGTTCATTCACTTTGGGTGCCCAACTTACTTTCTAACTCATTTAACATTGTATAAACATGAAAAAAGTAATATATATAGCCAGCCTTTGTTTTGCATCGCTCTTTGTGAGCTCTTGCGATGATTATCTAACCTTGGAATCTCCCGACCAGTTGACTTCGGGAAGTTTCTGGCGTAACGAAAGTGATGCACAAGCCGGAATATCGGCTGCATATTCGCAATTAGAATACTACATTGACACCTGGGAATTTGCCGAAGTTAAATGGCCGGTGGAAGCTTACCGTGAAGACATTATCAATATGGGTAACGATGCACGTAACTATCCCAACTGGCTGGAACTCTACAATTTCACTTATACAAACGGTAACTCACAGTTCAGCAATTATTGGTGGAACAACTACAAAGGAGCCAGCTTTGCCAATCAGGTAATAGAGAAAGTGACAGAGATGGAAGAAGGAACTATCGACCCTACTGTCCGCACGCAAATTATAAACGAAGGTTATTTTCTTCGCGCTTACTATCACCTTAAATTGCTTTTGAATTGGAAAGAAATTATCATCCGTGACAAGTATATCACCAGTCAGGCAGAATTAAGCAAAGGACTTTCACCGCGTCCCGATGCCTGGGATTTTATTATAGAAGATTTAAAGCGAGCCACTGCTCTCCCTTCTTCTTATGACAACGACAACATCGGTCGAGCCACCAGTGGGGCAGCCAATGCCTATTTAGGTTTTGCCTATCTGACACGCGCTTACGAAGAATCTGACAAGAAGACAGAATATCTGAATGAGGCACTTACAGCACTAAACAATGTCAAAGGCTACGAACTGGTAAAGAAGTTTTCAAGTATGTTTGACGCCAGCAACAAAAACAGCAAAGAATCTATCTTTGAGTTGCAGACTTCCATGAGTAGTGCCAATGGTGCTAACTATCGCACTCAACTCCACCGTTGGATAGGTACATCCGAACTTTGGGGATGGGATGAGATTCTTCCGAGTAATGTATTGATGGAAGCGTACATGAAAGAAGGTGAGATTGCCACAACCGGACGCTATGACTCACGCTTGTATGAGAGTGTATTCTTCCAATGTGATTATTTCAATGATGGAAGCGGGCGTGTTTACGGGGGCGATTATGACAACTGGTTCTGTAGTTTCGATGATAAGAATAACCCTATTCCCGGTACAAGTTACAATCGGCCTTCCTTCCGCAAGTTTATGCCCACCGACTATGATGGCTTATACAATAATTATTGTGCCATCAACATTCCTTTGATGCGTTATGCCAATGTATTGTTAATGAAGGCGGAAGTATTGAACGAGCAAGGCCATCCCGAGCAAGCCATTCCGCTGATTAATGAAATCAGAAATGTACATGGAGACATGCCTGCCATGAAAGGGACTTCACAACAAGAGGTACGTGAGCAAATAGAACATGAACGTATGATTGAATTCCCGCTGGAAAACTGGCGCTGGTATGATTTACGCCGTTGGGGCAAATTAGCGTCAGCCTTGGCAGATGCAGGACGCGCCGGCTTTAATGTAGAGAAGAATTCGTTCTACCCTATTCCGTTGACTGAAATCAATTCGAACGACCAAATTAACAAATAAATTCTCTCTTCACTCAATATGACATCCTAACGAGACGGTATTTACCTACAGTATACCGCCTCGTTATATTCAAATGAATTATCTTTGCCCGCAAAAACGACATAGATATGTTTACAATTATCGGACTGATGCTCACAGGAATGCTGCTGGGCTACCTCTTACGGAAACGGAATTTAAGTAAAATACACAAGGTTATCACAGTACTGATCTGGGTGCTGCTCTTCATTCTCGGCATTGAAGTGGGAGGAAACGAGCAAATTATCAAAGGACTGCACACCATTGGCCTTGAAGCCGTCATACTCACCATAGGTGGAACTCTGGGAAGTGTGATTGCCGCTTGGACACTGTGGAGGGCCTTATACAAACGGAAAGGAGGACAAGCATGAAAGGAAGTCTTATCATAGTCGGCTTTTTTGTGCTGGGGACACTTTGCGGAGTCTTTCACCTGATACCTATCGACATCGTAGTAGATAGTAAAGTCAGCTTTTATGCACTTTGCGCACTGATGTTCAGTGTAGGGCTAAGTGTAGGCAATGACCCGCAAACGTTGAAAAATTTCCGTTCACTCAATCCACGGTTGATATTCCTGCCTATCATGACCATTCTGGGCACGTTGGCAGGTTCTGCCGCAGTCAGCCTGATACTGACACACCGTTCCCTGACAGATTGCCTGGCTGTAGGTTCGGGCTTCGGTTACTATTCACTCTCCAGTATCTTCATTACCGAATATAAAGGAGCTGAATTAGGAACAATTGCCCTGCTCGCCAACATCAGCCGTGAGATTCTGACCCTGCTGGCTGCACCATTACTGGTGCGCTGGTTCGGCAACCTCGCCCCTATCTCTGCCGGAGGGGCAACTACGATGGACACCACACTGCCCATCATTACACGAACGGCCGGACAACAGTTTGTAGTTGTCTCCATCTTCCACGGATTTGTAGTAGATTTCAGCGTTCCGTTCCTTGTGACACTGTTTTGTTCTATTTAATACTGTTTTGAAATGACAGCTTAGAAGCGAATTGGTACGCGGACGACACAGACGAAGCGGACAAACGCGGATTTTAATTTTCATTTCAGAACTTAAAGCAAATTATCATGAAAGCCAAAGTTTATACTTTACTCTTTTCCTCATTGCTTTGTGTTTCTGCCCTGGCTGATAACGAACCTTGGCAGAACCCACAAATCAACGAGATAAACAGAGAGCCGATGTATGCGCACTTCATCCCATTTACGAATGAAGCCAACGCTTTGAAACAACGCTCTCTCCCCGCCGATGTGCGTTTCGATGTGAATCCTGCGACAGAAAGACGAGTTTCTCTGGATGGAACCTGGGAATTCCTGTTTTCAAAGAATAACGATCTTTGTCCAAAGGATTTCCATAAACCCGGATACAATACCCGGAAGTGGAGCAAAATACAAGTTCCCGGAAGTTGGGAACTGCAAGGATTCGATGCTCCTATCTATACGGATACCCGCTATCCATTTCCCGCCAATCCTCCGTATGTGCCCACCGATTACAATCCGGTAGGAGCTTACATCCGTGAGTTTACCGTCCCGAATGGTTGGGAAAGTATGGATATCTTCCTTGACTTCGAAGGAGTGGAATCCGCTTATTATGTATGGGTGAACGGTGAGCTTGCCGGATATGCCGAAGACAGCCGTCTACCGTCTCACTTCAACGTTACGAAGCTGTTGAAAAAAGGCAGTAATAAACTTGCCGTGAAAGTATTCCGTTACAGCGACGGCTCCTATCTTGAAGGGCAAGACTACTGGAAATACAGTGGCATTGAGCGGGATGTATATCTCTATGCCCGTCCGCAAAGCCGTGTCCGTGACTTCCGGATGACTGCCGAGTTAGTCAATGATTACAAAGATGGGGAACTAAACCTCGATGTATTACTTCACCAACCGAAAGTCGGAGAAACCGTTGAAGTCAAGGTATTGGATGAAGGCAGGGAGATTTACAACCGGAAGAAGTCCATCACTTTCACCACTGATACTCTGTTCAGCCAACAGGAAATTTTCCCGAATATACGTGCATGGAATGCGGAGACGCCGAATATTTACACATTAGTAGTCAGCACCTTCGACGCCCAGGGAAAACCGCTGGAATCTTTCACTCACCTTTTTGGTTTCCGCACGGTAGAGATGCGCAACGGAATGCAGATGATCAACGGGAAAGCAGTACTGTTTAAAGGAGTAAACCGTCACGAGCACGATCCACACAAAGGGCGCACTATCAGTGTCGCTTCCATGATACATGATATTCAGTTGATGAAACAGTTTAATCTGAACGGTGTACGCAACTGTCACTATCCGAACTACTCTGCCTGGTACGAGCTTTGCACCGAATTCGGTCTGTACATGGTGGATGAAGCCAATATCGAAAGTCACGGCATGATGGATCACAAGGATGGAACGCTGGCTAATTATCCGGACTGGGAACTCCCCTTCATGGAGCGCATGAGCCGCATGATAGCACGCGACCGTAACTACTCAGCCATCGTCACCTGGTCCATGGGTAATGAATCCGGGTATGGCAAACATTTTGAAACGCTGTACGATTATACTAAGAAAATAGATCCTACCCGTCCGGTACAATACGAAGGAGGTGGCTACGATGCAAAAAGCGACATTTACTGTCCGATGTATGCACGTATCTGGTCACTGCGCCGCCACATCAATCAGCGTGACAAACGCCCCTTGATTATGTGTGAGTACGCCCATGCAATGGGTAACAGCGTAGGAAACTTCCAGGATTACTGGGATTTGATTTATAAATATGACCAGCTACAAGGCGGATTTATCTGGGACTGGGTAGACCAGACATTCGCCATCAAAGATAAAAACAACCGTGATATCTGGGCATTCGGAGGCGACATGGGCTTTGTAGGCATCGTCAACGACTCTAACTTCTGTGCCAACGGACTGGTAGCTGCCGACCGTTCTCTCCATCCGCACATCTATGAGGTGAAGAAAGTATTGCAATACATTCACTTCGAACCGGTAGCTTTTACTCCGAACAAGATAAAAGTCAGCAATCGGCATGATTTCATCGGTTTGGAAGGATATACCCTGCGTTGGGCAGTAGAGTGCGACGGAAAAGCGGTACAAGGAGGTGAAATGGACTTCCCCGTAATCACTCCGGGAAGCTCTGCCAATATAGAATTACCCTTGAAAGCATTGCCTGCCGACGGTAAGGAATACTTCCTGACTCTGCGCGCATTCACCAAGCATGAAGCTCCGCTGATACCGAAAGGACATGAAATGGCCATCGAGCAATGGATACTCCCTACGACTCAAATCACCGGAAAGGTTCAGCCCGCCAACAGTACGTTGGCAACAGACCGGAATAATGAAGCGATCACACTGAAAGGAAATAACTTCCAGATAGCCTTCTCTACCCAAAACGGTGAGATGACAGAACTGATCTACCATGGAAAGAATCTGATTAAAGAGGGATTACAACCCAACTTCTGGCGTCCGTTGACGGACAACGATATTCCTAATGGACATCTCAATCGCTGCGCCACCTGGAAGACTGCCGGAAAGGATGCTAAACTGGAGAATCTGGAAGTTACGGAGAAACAGCAGATTGTCATTGTAACGGTTACTTATAAGATGGAGGCGCAAGGCTCTACATTGCAAACAATCTATGATATTCATCCTGACGGTGCCGTCCGGGTGAGCATGCACTTCACCCCGGGCAAACAGGCGCTGAATGAAATGCCTCGTCTGGGTATGCGTATGATACTTCCGGCAGAATATGAAATGATGTCCTGGCTGGGACGCGGTCCGCAGGAAAACTATGCAGACCGAAAAACAGGAGCATTGATAGGCCTGTATAATGCTACGGTTTGGGAACAATTCCATCCGTATGTACGTGCTCAGGAAACGGCCAATCACTGTGATGTACGTTGGATTGCCCTGCGCAATGCTGCCGGAGAAGGTTTACTGGTAACCGGAGAAGAGCCTCTGAGCGTAAGTGCCTGGAACTTCCCGATGGAGGACATTGAATATCGTCCCTCGCAGATAGAACGCCGTCATGGAGGAAGTATCCTGAAAAAGGATATAATTTGGCTAAACATCGATCATCAGCAGATGGGTGTGGGTGGTGACAATACCTGGGGAGCACAGGTACATCCCGAATACACTATCACGCCACGCGAGTGGAAGTACAGTTTCACACTGCAACCGCTCGGAGCAAAGGATGATGCGGCGGAACAGGCTCATAAATGTTGGTTCTGAGAGATAAATGATAATTTATCATCTAAAAAGAAATCATTAATTATAAATTAGATCATGCGACATAAGTTTATACACATTATTTGTATTACTCTGCTGGTTACAGGCATCACCGCCTGCACTCCCGGCAACAAAAACACTGCGGAAAAGCGGTATACATTCAATAATATACTGGATATCGCCTACACTCCCGATACCTTGCACCGCTGCTACGGCTGGTTCACAGATGCCGGCTCGTGGATGGGTTTCACTCTTCCCGAGAAAGAGAATTGGGTAAACGGTTTCTGCGGCCCATTCAGTCTGGATATGTTCCGCCGCCAGTGGATGGCTCAATCCGCTGTTACAGTAGGTTTTAGTCAGAAAGTCTCGGATACCTTTGTGCCTGACTCCACCTGTTACTATCCCGGAGAACTGTATATGTCCGCCCATTCCGGCAACGGAACTATCACCCAGCGGCTTAACTTCGTAAGTGCCTCCACCGCATTGCTCCGTATAGAAGCCGACAAAGCGGAAGAACTGATGCTGACCGGCAGCCAATGGGGAAAGAATATAACCGTAAGCGTAGAGCAGAACTCTGTAATAGCCCGCCATCCCAGTGGAGAAAGCGTAACTGTAACGTTCCCTCCCGATGTGAAACTTACCGGAACGGATAACAATTACACCGCCCTTATCCACACCTCTAAGTATCCCGTAAATGTAGCCATTTCCTTCTTCACCTCCGAAAAGGAAATGACAGTCGGATTACAGAACCTCCCCAACCTGCTCAATAATCCCGAGAAAGCATTGCAAGCCAATGCCGAACGTTGGGAAGGATACCTGACGAAGATACTGCGTACCGACATGAAACCCGAATACGACCGCATCGCCGTGAAAGCCGTAACCACTCTTATCTCCAACTGGCGCACCCACCGCGGTGGCCTGTTGCACGAGGGTATTGTCCCAAGCCATGCAGTTGGCTACTTTGTAGGTTTCTGGGCATGGGATACCTGGCGTTTCAGTGCGGGGACTGCTAAGTTCGATCCTGAACTGGCAAAGAATAACATCCGCGCCATGTTCGATTATCAGCAACCGGACGGCATGGTAATCGACTGTATCTACACTGATCCATCCGAAAACAATGCCCGTGACAGCAAACCGCCTCTGGTATGTTGGGCTGTAGACGAGATTTTCACGCATACAGGCGACACGGCTTTCGTTTCCGAGATGTATCCGCAACTGCTTTCTTATTATAAGTGGTGGTATCAGAAACGCGACCATAATCATAATGGTATGTGCGAATACGGTGCCACTGACGGTACTCTGGAAGCAGCCGCTTGGGAAAGCGGAATGGACAATGCCATTCGTTTTGACGACGCCATGATGCTGAAAAACGACGGAGGCGAGGATGCCTGGAGTATGGACCAGGAAAGTGTAGACCTGAACGCCTACCTGGCACTGGAATGTAAGTTACTAAAGAAGTTTGCCGGATTACTGAATGTCCCATTCGATGCTCCCGACTATAGTAATAAAGTAGCCGATTATTTCTTTGATCCCAAACTCAACTTCTTCTTTGACCGCCGCCTGAAAGACGGCTCATTTATTGAAGAACCGGGATGCGAAGCCTATACTCCGTTGTGGACTCAGATTGCCACGCAAGAACAAGTAGACAAGATGTTGCCCATGCTTCAGGATACAGCAAAGTTCTCAACGTATATTCCTTTCCCCACCATTGCCGCAGATAATCCCAAGTATAACCCGCGCGGCTACTGGCGTGGTCCTATCTGGCTAGATCAAACTTACTTTGCCATCCGCGGGCTCCGCAACTACGGTTATCATAAGCTCGCTGATGAATACACCTTGCAGGTATTCGACCGCCTTAACGGACTGAAAGAAGGAGCGCCCATCCACGAGAACTACGGCACTCACACCGGAGAGCGATTGAAAGCGCCACACTTTAGCTGGAGTTCATCCCATCTATTGATGATGTACGATGATTACGGGAAGTAATTCCCATTCCCTCTAATAGAAACGCCCGTTCTCATTAAGGAAACGGGCGTTTCTATTAGAGGGAATAACAAACAGGCTTCTTAGAAGAGGCTCCACGCAACCGTCAGTCCTGCCATCACGATAGCTACCATACTCATCAGCTTGATAAGTATATTCAAACTCGGACCGGAAGTATCTTTGAACGGGTCACCTACCGTATCGCCTACCACAGTAGCTTTATGTACTTCGCTACCCTTACCACCAAAGTTACCTTCTTCCACATATTTCTTTGCATTATCCCATGCACCGCCGGCATTCGCCATAAAGATGGCAAGAACGAAGCCGCTGCTCAATCCACCGATCAGCAAGCCCAGCACACCGGGAACACCAAAGATAAGTCCCGTAGCAATCGGAGCTAAAATGGCTATCAGCGAAGGAACTACCATTTCACGTTGCGCCCCCTTTGTGGAGATAGCTACACAACGTTCGTAATCCGGTTCTGTCTCACCGGTAAGTATGCCCTTGATTTCACGGAACTGGCGGCGTACCTCATCCACCATGTGACCGGCAGCACGGCCAACAGCATTCATTGTCAATCCGCAGAAAAGGAATGCCATCATACTGCCCAGGAACATACCCGAAAGAACCTTCGGATTCATCAATGTCACATCATAATGATGCATAAAATCGAAGAAAGTGGCATCCTGAAGGGCCACGGAGTTACCATGAGGAAGCGTTAAATCAGTAGTTCCCAAACGAGTCAGTCCGATACGGATTTCTTCAATATAAGAAGCAAGCAGGGCAAGTCCCGTAAGTGCAGCCGAACCAATGGCAAAACCCTTTCCGGTAGCAGCAGTAGTATTACCCAAAGAGTCGAGAGCATCCGTACGTTTACGTACTTCCGCACCCAGACCGGACATTTCAGCGTTTCCGCCCGCATTATCAGCAATAGGACCATAAGCATCCGTAGCAAGCGTAATGCCCAGGGTGGAAAGCATACCTACGGCAGCAATACCGATACCGTAAAGTCCCATACCTACATTATTGAAATCGAACCCTGATGCAAACAGGTAGGAAGCAATAATACCGACTACCACAGCAATCACAGGAATCGCAGTAGACAGCATACCCAAACCGATACCGGAGATAATCACCGTTGCCGGGCCAGTCTTTCCGCTTTCGCTCAACTTCTGAGTAGGACGATAGGATTGTGAGGTATAATATTCCGTAGAACGTCCGATGATGATGCCGACTACCAGACCGACTATAACGGCACAAGATATCCACATCCAGTTATCAAGTTTCAATAACCAAAGAATAAAGAAAGTAGCCACAACAATCAGCACTGAACTCAGGTTCGTACCGAAAGCCAACGAAGCGAGCAGGTCTTTCATCTTCGCATTCTCCTTGGTACGTACTGCGAATATACCGATAATAGAAAGAAGAATACCTACGGCCGCAATCAGCATCGGAGCTATAACAGCTTTGAACTGCATGGCCGTATCTCCCGTATGAATAAAGGCAGCAGCACCCAGAGCGGCAGTTGCCAGGATAGAGCCACAATAACTTTCATAGAGGTCTGCACCCATACCGGCTACATCGCCTACGTTGTCACCTACATTATCGGCAATCGTTGCAGGATTACGCGGGTCATCTTCGGGAATACCGGCCTCAACCTTACCTACCAGGTCGGCGCCTACATCGGCAGCTTTCGTATAAATACCTCCACCTACACGGGCAAAGAGCGCTTGTGTGGAAGCACCCATTCCGAAGGTAAGCATGGTGGTAGTGATAATGCAGAGTTTATGAGTCGGAGTCAAAACATCTTCCGGTATGACCGCATTCAATAACAGATACCAGAAAGAAATATCGAGCAAGCCCAAACCCACTACGACCAGTCCCATTACCGCACCGCTACGGAAAGCAACGCGCAATCCCGCATTCAGTGAGCTACGGGCAGCATTTGCTGTGCGTGCCGAAGCATACGTTGCCGTCTTCATACCGAGGAATCCGGAGAGGCCGGAGAAGAAACCGCCCGTCAGGAAAGCAATCGGTACCCAACGATTCTGTACATCGAAACCATAAGCCATAATAGCGAAAAGGATCACAAGTCCCAGAAATACCCAGCCAACTATCTTATACTGTTGTTTCAGATAAGACATCGCGCCTTTACGCACAGCGGCGGCAATCTTTATCATTTGCGGAGTACCCTCACTCTCTTTCATCATTTGCTTATGGAAATAATAAGCAAAGCAGAGAGCTAAAACGGAAGCGGCCGGAATCAGCCAGAAAAGCAAACTGTCCATGGTGTTAATCGTATTAAAAGGTTGATTGAAAGTCTAAAAGTATTGATTTGAAACGAAATAAGCAAAGGAATAAAAGAAAAATCAACTCATTCTATTAAATTTGCAGGCGAAAACCGTACCCGATTGAGCACCCATGTTGTAGTATAAGTAAAATCAATAAAAACAAAGGAATAATGAAACGCACAGATTTTACTTTTAGAAAGGCATGGATGATATACACAGTATATTTTCTTCTACTCTTTACCCCCACCTTAAATGCACAGCAAACATCCAGACTGGTCAGCCTGGAACTAAAAAACGAAAAGCTATCTGCCGCACTGAAACAGATAGAAAAGATGGGCGGCAAGAATATCCTTTTTGCCTATGAAGAGACGGAGAATTATCACGTAACAGCAAGTATCCGTAAACAGACGCAAGACGAAGCCATCCGCACAGTACTGAAAGGAAAACCTTTCAACTGTATCGAACGTACTGATTACTTCGTGATTCAGCGGAAGGGAAAAGATGGCAAGACTACCCAAGTGCGCGGAACCATATACGGAGACCGAAATGAACCGTTAGTGTATGCCAACGTCATCCTGCTGGCAGCAGCTGATTCCGCCTTTATTACAGGATGCGTCACAGCGGAAGACGGTAGCTTTATCCTACCCGGCAACAATGAAAAAAAACATTTGCTGAAAGTAACCTACATAGGCTATCAACCCTTGACGCTTCCTTGCCAGCCGGAAAATGACATTCACCTGCAACCAGACGCACAAATGCTGAAAGAAGTGACCGTTACTGCCTCTCGTCCGCTGATGGAACGCAAGAATGGCGCTTTCGTTGCCAACGTAGCAGGGACACCGCTTTCTATGCTGGGCTCTGCAAGCGATATGATCGGTCACCTCCCTTTTGTCACCGGCTCGGACGGTAACTATACCGTTATCGGACGAGGCAAACCGGAGATCTACATCAATGGCCGAAAAGTACGCGACACCTCCGAACTAAACCAACTTCAGGCTAACGAAATACTCTCCGCTGAGATTGTAACCACGCCCGGAGCACGTTATTCCTCCAACGTGTCATCCGTTATCCGGCTACGTACCATCCGCAAGCGCGGGCAAGGTTTAAGTGCCAATGCCTACGCAGACTATACACAGGGACACTCGGCAAAAGGCAAACAAGGCGCCTCCCTAAATTATCGTACCGGCGGACTGGACATCTTTGTCAAAGGGCACTTCAATGAGTCGGACACATACTCCACCAGTCATACCCAACTGCAACTGAACACTTCCTCCGAATGGAAAAGCATATCTGACAACGTCAATCGTACACATGATGCAAACTTCAATGGCGAAGTAGGTTTCAACTACGAACCAGATGACCATCAGTCTTTCGGTATACGCTATGTACCCAAAACCGGACTGGGCGATCAGGAGCTTTATTCGCAAGGTGAAACCGTGATGCTGCGGGACGGAGAAGAGGTAGATCGTCTTACATCCGACTCACACGGTCGCAAGCATACCAACTGGAATCATACCGTGAATGGCTATTATAACGGTACTTTCGGAAAATGGAACATCGACTTCAATGCTGACTACCTCTACGGTCGCTCCGGAGGTGGGCAGAAGGTAGACAATAATGGTGAAACAGATGCCTCATCCGACAGTGAAGTAAAAAACCGCCTGTATGCCGCTAAACTGGTGATTACGGCACCGCTTGGTCAAGGCAAACTCTCTTTCGGTACTGAAGAAACATTCACCGAACGCCACGACATCTTCAAACAAAGCGGTTTCTCCAATGATGCCGATAACCGCATCAAACAGTCCATCGCCTCTGCCTTTGCCGATTATTCCATAGAACTCGGGCAGTTCAACCTGACGGCAGGGTTGCGCTATGAATATCAAAAAACGGATTATTACGAATCAGATATCTATAAAGAAGAGAAAAGTCCTTCTTATCATGACTTAATCCCCATAGTCAGTATTTTCTATAAAAAGGAAGACTGGAATATCGGTCTGTCCTATCGTATGATGAAGCTTAATCCCAGTTACAGCATGCTGTCCAGTACCATCAGTTACCAAAGCAAGTACCAATACCACAACGGAAATCCTGAACTGGAACCGCAAAAGCATAATGCCTTCTCATTGGAAGGGGGCTGGAAATGGATCAATGCCAGTTTATACTTCGATCATGCACGAAACATGTACACCACTTATGCCAAACCCTATGATGATGCAAAGCACCCCGGCGTAGTATTGTGGACAATGGCAAGCATCCCCAACTCCTATGCATACGGAGGCGCCTTGGTACTCTCCCCAAAGTTCGGCTGGTGGCAACCGCAATTTACGGCCAGCCTGTTCTGGTTCCAGTCCAACGCCCGTTCACTGAATATTCAGCCTCTTTGGAATGAGGTGCAACCGGATTTCATTTTGAATAACAGCTTTACATTGCCTCGTGGCTGGTTTCTCAATATAAAAGGAAGACTCGCATTTGGTGCAAAACAAAGCTATGCCATCAAAAAAACAGAAGGGACTGTAGATGCGCAACTTACCAAATCTTTCCTGAAAGACCGTGCATTGCGCGTCTCGTTGGTAGCGAATGATATATTTCGTACAGGTACCTATCACTTTCGTGTATATGGCGACCGTACCTACAACGAGTTTGAAAATTATGCCGACAAACAACGTTTCGGCATACGCCTCAACTATCAGTTCAATGCCACTAAGAATAAATATAAAGGTAAAGGTGCCGGAGAAAGTGAAAAAGGACGTCTTTAAGCATTGCAGTAAACGAGGGATAAAGGATAATCCTTACCTTTGCGGACTAAAAAAAGAATCGGAGAATGTCCTTGTTTCATAAAAAAGACACAAAAAGAGAAGTTTTCGGACAGATGTTCACGGAGCTATATCCCCGTCTGGTGCGCTACGCCACCCAACTATTGGGCGACGGAGAAGAAGCCCGTGATATTGTGGGTAGTGTGATGGAGCAGGCGTGGAAACAATTCGAAAAGCTGGAACCGGAAAACCGGGGAGCCTGGCTTTATACTGCCGCACGTAACGCCTGCCTTAACCGTCTGAAGCATCTGCAAGTAGAAGCCACCAACCTGGAAGCGTTACGCGAAGCCACTCGTATGGATGTAGCGACCGACTACCGGGAACATGAACGACTACTGCAACAAGCGGAAAGCATTGCCCGCAACCTACCGGAACCAACCTGCACGATATTGCGGCTCTGCTATTATGAACATAAAACCTATCGGGAAGTAGCCGAACAGCTTGGCATCAGTCCCGACACCGTAAAGAAACATATATCCAAAGCTTTGCGTACCTTGCGCGAAGCTATGACCCTGAAAGGAGGAACCGATGATGGAAGAGAAAAAAGAAAATGATTTCAAGATGGATACTGAAGACCTCAGATTACTGAATGCCTTCGGAGAAGCGCTCGGAGACTTACCTTCGGAAGAAGAAACCCGCGCGGCATGGAATGCTTTTACCTCCCGGCAAGACGCTCAAAAACGCAGACGCATCATACAGATGTGGACTTCCGGCATTGCAGCTGCCATCGTAGTGCTGGTAGTGCTTATCGTGCCCCGTATTACCAACGAAGACACGATTCAAGATATTGAAATCTTTGCGGCCCTGGATGTCCCCGAAGCAATCATCACCTCAGAGAGCAATGGTAGGATTACTCTTTCGACTCCCCCAGCCACTACCACGCAAATCATCCTGGACGATGGTACACAGGTTACGCTCAACGCCAATTCCCGCCTGGAATATCCTAAACAATTCCCGGCAGAGGGGACCCGTGAAGTCCATCTGACAGGAGAAGCACGTTTCGAAGTGGCAAAAGATAGTGCACGTCCTTTCATTGTTTCTTCCGGTAAGATGCAGACACAGGTATTGGGCACGGTATTCGATGTAAATGCCTATCCGGGAAAAGTAGCGGCAGTTACTTTATTTCAGGGGCGCGTTCGCGTCAGCAACGAGAAACAAACACAGCAGAAAGACATATTGCCCGGACAGCAAGCTATATTGTCTGAAGATAATGGTTTCACCATATCCGAAGCACAACTCACCGCAACGGAAGGATGGACCAAAGGAGAGTTCAGCTTCGATGATGCCGAACTGGCGGAGATTATGAAGTCTGTAGGCACATGGTATAACACCAGTATCATCTTTCATTCGCCCGACTTGCTGAAACAACGCATTCATTTCCGCTTCCCGCGAACAACTTCTTTGGAAGAAGTAGTGCAAGCGCTCAATGATCTGGGAATAGCCAAACTGGAACAAAAAAAGGGAAAAGTAATCATCAGCAATTATTCTCCCAAGCATTGATACGCAGAGGAAGAGCTTTTCGGCTCTTCCCCCTGTATTTATTATTCTACTGTCACAGCCGTACCGCAAGCGGTTACCATCAGCATACTACCGCTTCCACCTACAGTTTCATAGTCCAAATCCACGCCAATCACAGCATTGGCTCCGAGAGCTCTGGCGTGTTCCTGCATTTCACGCAGGGCGATATCTTTCGCTTCTCGCAGCACTTCCTCATAAGAGCCGCTACGTCCGCCCACTACATCGCGGATACTGGCAAAAAAGTCACGGAATACATTGGCACCGATAATCGTCTCGCCTGAAACGATACCGTAATAGCGGGTGATACGTCCACCCTCGATAGTTGGTGTTGTTGTTACTAACATAATCTTTCTCTATTTATTTAAGTTATTTGCACCCTATTAGACGCATGAATAGGGCGAAAAGTTGCAGTGGCGAGAACTTTTATACCTCTTCATTATAATAAAAAAACAAAAAAGAGAGCACCTATATATGAGCAAAGTCAGCATTTATCTATCTTTGTGCCGAAGAAATGGAAACAAAGCATTTTATATTTAAAATAATGATGTATCTGGTCGTAGTGCTTTTTGCTCTGCAACCAGAAGATTATAATTCCTTTTCCGAAAACGAACCTCCCTTTCTTTGCATCGAACAAAATGAGCATCATTCGCCTGAAGAGTTTAACGATGAAGCTGTTATCTCACGTACACTTTCTTTAAACCGTGCGCGTAAGCTCTGTGCAGAGACTACGACTACTTATACTTTCTCTACTGAGAACACTAATTTATATCAATATAGTGACGGCAGCCAACCGTACAACCTCAGGAGCGTATATTCACCCGAACGCTCTCTACTTTGTATATATCGGCTTTAGCACAAGTCCTTCTATTACCGTATTTTTATATTCTATCCGGGACGAATCATACATTCGTTCCGCTATGTCTAATTAATAAACTTATATATGGGACTTGTTTTATTATACTTAACCCTCGCATTAGCTTTATCATTTTTATGCTCCATTCTTGAAGCAGTTTTGTTATCTACCCCAATGTCGTACATCTCCACCAAAGAGAAAACACACGGGAAAAGCGCTATCTTATTAAAGAAGTTCAAACAAGACATCGACCGGCCTATTGCTGCCATATTATCCTTGAACACCATTGCCCACACCGTGGGTGCTGCCGGTGTAGGTGCCGAAGCAGTAAAGATATTCGGAGAAGCTTACTTCGGTGTAATCTCCGCCATACTGACTATTTTAATCCTCGTTCTCTCAGAGATCATTCCTAAAACGATAGGCGCCTGCTACTGGCGCACACTGGCACTTCCATCAGCCCGTATCATTAATTTCCTTATTATCATCTGTTATCCCCTGGTGTGGTTGTCCGAGCTGATTACCCGTCTGTTTTCTTCCGGCAAACAAGAATTATCCGTAAGCCGCGAAGAGGTTTCGGCTATGATTTCCATCGGGGTAGAAGAAGGTGTTTTCCAGATGAAAGAAAACAAGATGATACAAAACCTCATTAAACTGGATAAAGTAAAATCACAATCCATTATGACTCCTCGTACTGTAGTAGCAACAGCTCCCGAAAGTATGTCTCTGAAAGAGTTCTATCAGGATGGAAAGTATAAGTTTTACTCTCGTATCCCAATCTATAATGATAGTGAAGATTATATCACAGGATATGTGTTGCGGCAGACTGTACTCGAAAAGTTAGCAGAAGACAGATTCGATATGTGTCTGAAGGATGTGGCCCGCCCTATCCTTTCCTTCCCGGAAAATAGTTCTGTTTCCACAGTCTGGGAACAGATGCTTGAAAAAAAAGAGCATATTTCAATCTTGATTGATGAATATGGCTGCTTCTGGGGAATTGTCACAATGGAGGATATTATCGAAACAGCCTTAGGTTTTGAGATTGTGGATGAGAAAGACTCCGTAACGGATATGCAGAAGCTGGCACGGGATAAGTGGCAGAAGAAGCTGGCGGAGGTACAGGTAGGATAAACGCCCCTTAATCCATTCATACTTCAAAAAAGGGGATGTATTCAGAAGTCTGGCGCATCCCCTTCTTATCAGTAGTAGTGAATCACTCCACCACCTTATCAGATAGTGTCACTCCACTCTCATTAAATGCATCTATGGAAAACTGATACTCCATATCTGTCCTAAAAAGACGTCCTTCAAAGCTATTGGTATAAACCATCTTTGAATAATTCATGTGCTCCTTATCTATTCCCCAACGAACAATATAACCGGTAGCATTCTTATCAGCATTCCACGTCAGACGATAAATACGCTTATCCTTCGAATCACGTTGCACCTTAAGGCCCGAAGCCTTTTGGGGAAGCGCACTACTGGCATTACCGAATACACGAAAATCGTAGAGTGAGAAGTTCCCCGGAACCGCTTTTGTATTCGTGATACGAATAAAACGAGTCTGTACAGGCTTATCCAATACAATCAGATCATGAGGTCTATCTTCCTGATTGGCGGTATAGTCCACAAGCATTTGCCATTCGGCACCATCCGACGAGTATTCTATCTTATAGCGATAACAGTATGTATCAGGACCGAGAAGCATGAAATTATGGTCAGCCAGATTCACTTGAATGGCTCGCACCTCCATAGTCTTTCCCAAATCGACCTCCCACCATTCTCCCGGTTTACCGGAAGAAGCAGCCCACCAGCTTTCCACTTGTTCATCGTTCGCGCAAGATGCTTCATATTGGGGAAGCTCGGACGAAGCGGTTACTTTTTTACCATGCGACAATACGTTCCAACCCAACGAACAATTGTCTTTACTGAAATCAACCTTTTCTGTAGGAATAGCATATGGATAATCCGTCCACACCGTATGGGTATACATACGGTCATCATCGCCAAAATAAACAGGGAATAAGCCGAGACGACGTTCAAAATTCTGTCGGCGGGAAATCTTCATGGTTGCCACATGCCAGTAGTTACCATATTTATCTTTGAAAGTATGTCCATGTCCCGCACCGGCAATGAATCCTCCCGGTTTGAAAGAAAACGGTGAAGCATCGACACATTCAAAAGGGCCAAGCGGATGGTCGGAGATATAAACAGCATCACTATAAGTACGGAACTGCGTGCCAGGAGTAGCATATTGCAAATAATACTTGCCTTTCCATTTAATGACACACGGGCCCTCATTCCATCCGGTTCTTCCCGTTTCATTATTGTCGCCTTCCACTTCCCATCCAAATTCTGCGGGACGATGCATAATCAACGGTTTACGCTCTCCGATACTCTTGAACTTATTTTTAGGATCAACCTCCACTCCCATAATCGGTTTGCTATTCGAGCATCCCCAATATAGGTAAACTTTACCGTCATCATCCTTAAACCATGACACGTCCGTTCCTCCCTGAGCATTCGGATCCACTTCTACCTGCTCCCAATTATCCACTTCTGGATTATTGGTCTTGAATATCCTGACATCACCTTTGGTGAAGAAATAAAGTTCATCATCATATACCATTGCAGTAGGAGCATAATTCTCTATATTCGTAATCGTCCTGCAACGAATATAGTTCCAATGACACAAGTCGGGCGAACTCCAGTAGCCGCCCGATTTGGAAGCAAACAGATAATACCTTCCCTTGAAGTATTCAATCACAGGGTCAGCAGCTTCACGGCGACTGTTCCCGTCTATCATAAAGCGATAGTTCAGATTCATCGGATTAGCTACTATTAGTTTGGGCCGATCTCCATCACTTGCATGCAAGCTACTTGTCAGGCAGAATATAGCCAAAGACAAGATTGATAATAGTTTTCTTCTCATAAGTTTAATAATTAAAAAACACCTTAGTCAACAGGTTTAATTCATTAATGATTATGGCACAAAAGTAGCAGTGAAGAGAAAAATAGACTTGCACTATTTACCACTTCACGTATAAATTTTCGTCATGGGCAAAAAGTGCACTTAAAAACGGAAAGAAAGATGATCCGGCAAATGCTACTGGCATATTTGATCCTTGTACTCTGTAGGAGTACAATTCATCGTAGTTTTGAATACGCGACTAAAATATTGAGGTGATGAGAAACCACACATATATGCTATCTCGGAAACTGTATATTCACCGGAATCGAGCAATTGCACCGAACGCTTGATACGCATGTCTTTCACAAAATCAATCGGAGAAACACCTAATAGTGACTTTATCTTACGATAGAACATGGTGCGCCCCATTCCTATCGAATCAGAAAGATCTTCCATCCTAAAATCAGGATTTGCCAGATTAGACTCCACATTCTGAATAACTTTACTGATAAATTCTTCATCAAAATGAGTAATTTGCGGCAATGAAGGAGATAAATCTCCCAGTTCAATTGTCTTCTCTTGTCCGGAGGAGTGCCCAACAGGAAACTTCTTCCCCGCCAACAGATAGTCTTTAAGGAAAACCCGTTGCTGAAGAAGCGATTTCAACTTTGCCCGCAGATATGCCGAACTGAATGGTTTCGTGATATATTCATCGGCTCCATATTCCAATCCCTGAATTCTATCTTCCAACGAAGCTCTTGCCGAAAGAAGGATTATTGGGATATGGCTGATCGAATGATTGTTTTTAATGGAATTTAGCAATGTAATACCATCCATCTCCGGCATCATTACATCACTTACTACAATATCAGGAATTTCGGCAATTACTTTTTCCAAGCCAGCCTTTCCATTTTCTGCCTCCAGCACATGATATTCTTTCTGGAGTATATGCACAATAAAATGCCTCAACTCGTCATTATCCTCCACCACTAAGACTGTGAAACTCTTTTGTTCTACCTCTTCCGTTGCAATAGTTTCTGTTGCAGGCAGAGAGCACTTCCCATCATCCAACACAAATTCAGCATTTGAATCGTTGCGATAAACATCCACCGACAGAGGAAGAGAAACGATAAACGTACTCCCCTCTCCTAAAGTTGTGTTGACATTAATCTTTCCATGCATCAGTTCTACCAAATCTTTCACCAAAGATAGACCAATGCCCGTAGACAAGGACGACTGTGTACTCCCCAGTGTTTCGAAACGGTCAAAGAGTTTCCCTAATTTATGATAGTCAATTCCCTTTCCTTCATCTTTCACCTGAACGAGGACCACATCTGCCTGTAATTCTATAATCAGAGAAATCGACTTTCCACGTGGCGTATATTTGAAAGCGTTCGATAACAAATTGAATATAATCTTCTCAAACTTATCTAGATCGGTATATATATTAATATTCTCTTCATGTGCTACAAAACGAAAATCGATACCTGATTGATTCGCCATAACCGCAAAACTCTCATATACCTTCCGCGACAAGGGCACTATGTCTGCCTGCTCAATATATAATTTCATCTTGTGGTTTTGTATCTTACGAAAATCCAACAACTGATTAATCAATTGCAGCATACGTTCTGTATTACGTTTTGCCACTTGCATATTGACTGTTCCTCCGGGCGAGAGCTGCTCTTGCTTCAAGACCTCTTCGATAGGCCCTTCTATCAAAGTGAGAGGAGTGCGCAACTCATGCGATACATCGGTGAAAAAACGCAGCTTCATGTTCGTCAGTTGTTTCTCAAAATTTATCTTTTTGCGTAATCCCCATATATATATGATTATACCCGACACAAAGGTCAGCGCGATAAGAAACAGAACAAAATAGAACAACCATGCCCAACCCGTTTCCCAGAAAGTAGGCTGAACCTTAATATAAAGCACCCGCACATTATCTACCCACACACCATCACTATTCGTTGATTTCACTTCCAGACCAATATCTCCGGCAGGGAGGTTTGCCAAAGTGGCAGAACGGTTATTTCCAATATATATCCAATCATCACTTAATTCAGGAATGCGATAAGCATATTTCAGGTTAGCCGGCTTGGTGAAATCCAGCGCAGCAAAAGATACAGTGATACTTCTTTCTTCTTTTTGGAGTATCAACGTGTCGTTCACTATTGAATGTTGGGTGGATATACCACCCCGCCGTTGAATATCTACCCCCGTAAAAACCAGATTCGGAGTATAGAGACTCTTTTTCAATCGTTTCAGGTCAACACGCAAAGCCCCTTCACTACATCCCAGATACATATTTCCTGCACTGTCTATTACAGGCGGAAGTTCTGTCAATATCAGATCTGTATTAGTATTGAAATCGTCATAGGCTTCAAAGTTAGGACCATCAGGCACAAACTTGCAGATAAAACTTTCAAAAGTAATCCATAACTGCCGTTCATTGTCTTCAGTCACAGCAAAGGCCATATCTGAAGGCAGACCATTCTTCTTGTTATAATGAAAGAAGGACAGTTCGTCAGAAAGTAAGTTACTAGACTGGATTTGGCTGATTCCTCCCCCATAGGTGGTAATATATATCTTTCCCGCAGAAGATTCCATAATGTGCATCACATCATTATCACTCAAGCTGTTCGGACGCACCGCTTCCGAACTGTTATGATAGAAGCAGACATCTTCCGGATTACCGAATTCCGAAGAAAAAGACAGTAGCCCATCAGTAGTTCCTACCAGAATCATACCATTGGATAGCGAACACACTGTACGCACGCGTTTGCAAGCCTCCTGAGGATAGTTCTTTAACTGATTGTCGGGATTCACAAAGCACAAGTTCGCCCCCGCTCCTATTGCCAGATTCAGGCCCCCGCCATAAGTACCTATCCAGATATGCCCATGGCGATCTTCTATGATAGAAAACACCGAATTACTATTAATACTGCTTTGCTTATTTTCATCAGACTTATATTGTGTCAGCCGATAACCTTCTCCTTCAGGTATACCCACAAATAAACCATTGTTTCTGGTTCCAATCCATAGGCGCCGGTATTTGTCTTCAAGAAAGGCATAAACATTGGCTCCAAACTTCACCGAAGGATCTTTCACCAGCTGCCCGTCACGCCGGAGGTTTCCACAATAATGCCGTTCTTTATCATATACCTGTACAATACCATCTCTAGCCGAAACCCATATCCGTTGGCGGGAATCTATAAACAATCCTCTGACTCCCACGCCATCAGTAGAACGGATATAGTCATAATTCTTATCAGAAAATGCGATACGATCTACTCCGAACTCACGGCACAACCAAATATTTTTGTGATAATCAATAAAGAACGTACGGCTGGGTTCGACATACATACTTTTATTGCCTTTATCTAATGTATAGGCTAACTCAAAAGTTTCTTTTTGAGGATTGTAATAAGAGAGAAAACCATCTGACGGATAAGCCCATATATTGCCGGATTCATCCTCGTGTATAAAGCACATACCCCGAAATTCCGATTTGGGATAATCCAGAAATACAATTTTAGGATGATATATATCACATTTCAGAATGTGTCCCTGGGAGTTCAGACACCAAATAGTGCCATCGGAAGACTGATAAACATAGTCAGGATTCAAATTTTCCTGTTTATCATCCAGTTCAAGTAATTCACAAGATTCATTTTCCGGATTATAAATCAGGATGGCACGTTCCATAAAGACGGCCAATCGCCCATCCTTCAGGGCAAGCAGTTGGCGTATACGCCTGACAGGGTATGAAAGTTGAAGAGATTGCAAACCTGTTTCAGGGGTATAACTCATCAGTCTCTCTCCGGTATTTGCTATGAATAACCTGCCATTCATTAAGGCTGTAAATCGAAAAGATACATTTCCCGAAATCTCTGCATTGCCGTAAACAAAATATCCCTGATCGGTGAATATCCATTCGCCATGAGCGTCATCCTGCACCACTGAGAAAAAACGATTACCGATTTTATACTTGAGACGATTCCCTAAATAAACCACACCGTCTTTTTCTTTATATCGATTCGTATCTATTCTCCACAGTTCCTCTTGACGGTTAATGACCCATACGACCCCATTAGGCAGAGCAACCATATCAGAAACATGCTCACAGACCTTTATGCCCGGATGATAAGAGAAAATGTCTTCGAATATTTCTTCCTGAATATCAAATAGATAGATGCGATTATCATAACTTTCACACAAAAGTGTATGATTTCCTCCTTGCACCAACTTTAACAATCGGTTATATTTCAGCTTTACCTTGTCAGTTGGATAGGTCTTATAGTTTTTGAAAGTATAACCGTCAAACTTTTCCAGTCCATTCCATGTTGCCAGCCAAATATATCCATCTTTGTCTTGCAAAACACTCTGTACTGTATTTTGTGAAAGTCCATCCTTTACCGAATAGTGCCTGATATTAATCAATCCTTGTGCAACGGTCGACATTGCTACCATTCCAAGTGCACATAGAGTGATTAGTATTTGTTTCAGCCACATATTCATAGTATAATGATAAAGGACAATAATAACAATCAAAAATACCAATAACTGTATAACCCCTTACACAAGCTACCGGATCAAAACATCTTGCTGACACGTTCGATACCTGCCACCAAAACATCGATCTCTTCTTTCGTATTATAGATTCCAAAGGAAGCACGCACTGTTCCTTCTATGCCGAGGCGTTGCATCAGCGGTTGGGCGCAATGGTGTCCTGTACGTACGGCAATACCAAGACGATCGAGCAATGTGCCCATATCGAAGTGATGAATATCACCCACAAGGAAAGAGATGACACTCCCTTTCTCAGCAGCTTCACCAAAGATGCGCATACCAGGGATTGTTTTCAATCGCTGTGTGGCATATTCCGTCAATTCATGCTCATAAGCGGCAATCTTATCCATGCCAATGGCAGAAACATAATCGAGAGCTTTCGCCAGTCCCGTAGTACCGATATAGTCAGGAGTACCGGCTTCGAACTTAAACGGCAATTCATTGAAGGTAGTACGTTCAAAAGATACATGCTTTATCATCTCACCGCCACCTTGATAAGGAGGTAACTTATTCAGCCATTCTTCCTTACCATAAAGCACGCCCACACCGGTAGGCCCATACACTTTATGACCGGAGAATACAAGGAAATCAGCGTCCAGATCTTTCACGTCCACTGCCATGTGAGGAATGGATTGCGCCGCATCTACCAGGAAAGGTACATCATGATTATGGGCAATCTTAATCATTTCCTTGATAGGGTTGACCGTACCCAAAACATTGGACACATGTACCACGCTCACAATCTTCGTTCGGTCAGTGAAAAGCTTCTCGTATTCATCCATCAGAAGTTCACCGCGATCGTTCATCGGAATAACTTTCAGATTGATGCATTTCCGTTCAGCCAGCAGTTGCCAGGGGACAATATTACTATGATGTTCCATTACGGAAACAATCACTTCATCACCCGGATGCAGGAATGCTTCGCCGAAGCTGGAGGCTAACAGATTGATGCTTTCCGTAGTTCCCCTTGTAAATACGATTTCATTTATAGAACCGGCATTGATAAACTTTTGCACTGTCTCTCGACTTGCCTCGTGCAGTTCCGTTGCCTGTTGCGACAGAAAGTGTACGCCACGATGCACATTGGCATTGACAGAATAATATTCATCCGTTATGGCATCCACCACACAACGTGGCTTCTGTGTCGTCGCCCCATTATCCAAATAGACCAATGGTTTGCCGTACACTTCACGGGATAGTATCGGAAAATCGGCTCTTATCTTTTGAATATCATACATGTTGTTTAGGTATTAATATATTCTCACTTGCATATCGCACAGCCCTGGCACTTATTCAGTTCACCACGGAAACGTTTCTCAACCAAGAGATGTAAGCGATCTTTCAATGCATCCAGACGGATGGTATCGATTACTTCGTTCACGAAGGCAAACATCAGCAATAAGCGGGCTTCACGTGCCGGAATACCGCGCTGGCGCATATAGAAAAGTGCATTTTCGTCCAACTGACCAACGGTAGCGCCATGACTACACTTTACATCATCGGCATAAATTTCCAGTTGCGGTTGCGTATACATACGTGCCTCACGGGTAGCGCAAAGGTTCCGGTTCGTTTGTTGCGAATTGGTATGTTGCGCATCCGGGCGCACTAATACCAAACCGGCAAATGCACCGACTGACTGGTCATCGAGCACATACTTGAAAAGTTCATTGCTCGTGCAGTTAGGTACGGCATGATCAATACTTGTATTGTTGTCTACATGCTGATTCTTATCTGCAATGGCCATACCGCAAAGGTTGATTTCGGCACCTTCACCTGCCAGCAATACTTCGGTGGTGTTGCGGGAAGTGCCGTTATGCAAGGTCATGCCATTCAGCAATACATTGCTGTTGGCTTCCTGCTTCACATACATATTGCTGATACGTACGGTACTTGTATGCGTTTCTTCCAGTTCGTAAAGGTCAAAGACAGCATTCTCACCGACGAATACTTCTATCACCTGGGTTGCCAGGAAATTCACGGCATCCATGGCATGATCACACACCAGCATACGCGCCTGTGCGCCATCTTCCAATACAATCAATACCCGGCGGTTCACCAGGAAGTTCACGTCACCACGCAGGATGTTTACCAACTGAATGGGACGTTCCAAAGCGACGTTCTTAGGTATATACAACAGCACACCGTCTTGTGCAAAAGCGGTGTTGAATGCTGTCACTCCGTCTTTTGAAGTATCTGCCAGCTTGCCATAGTACTTCTTTACCAATTCCGGATGCTTCGTCGCCATCTCCTTCAAACTACCGAAGATAACTCCTTCGGGCAGATGTGAAGCAGGTAGCGCTTTATTGTAAAAAGCATCGTTCACTACAAAATACAGAGAGGTACTCATATTGGGTACGTCACATTTGAATACCTCATAGGGATTTACCGGAATATCCAGGCGGTTCAGGTTCAACCCATAGTCCGGTTCAAAGAACTTGCTGACATCGGTATATTTATATTTCTCCTGTTTGCGGGTAGGAAAGCCAAGCCGCTCAAAGTCGGCAAACGCAGTCGCACGAGGGGTATTCATCACCTCGGTGCTGTGCTGGCATATCATCGCTTCCGTCTGGGAGAAAAGATCTATGTATTGTTGTTCTGCATTCATCTTATATATATTTTTAGGCGCGGATTACGCGGATTCATTTAGTAAAGACTTTACGTTTAAACTCTGCACTATGACCAAAGTTCAATAATAATCCAACTTCCAGTCCAGTTGCTTTTAAATAGTTAATCAATTGCCATTCATGTTCTACTCTCAATGCCTGTACAGCTTTTAATCCAAGAATAACTCTGTTTTCAACTAACATATCAGCAATATATCTACCAACAGTTTCACCTTTATAGTGAACTAAAATTTCTTTTTGACACTCTACCTTCATGCCCCTATAACACAATTCTTTATAAAGAGCATTTTGATAAACCTGTTCCAAAAAGCCAAAGCCTAATATTTTATGTACTTCATAAAAGGCCTTTATAATCTCATGTGTTAGTTCCTCATGCAACATAATCCGTGTAATCCGCGTAATCCGCGCCTAATTAATTACTCTCCTAGTTCCTTCTTAATCCAGTCATACCCCTTCTCTTCCAGTTCCAGAGCCAATTCCGGTCCCGCAGTCTTCACGATACGACCTTTGTAAAGCACATGTACAACGTCAGGTTTGATATAATCCAGTAGGCGTTGGTAGTGGGTGATGACAATGGTACTGTTCTCCGGTGTTTTCAACTTGTTCACACCTTCGGCTACGATACGCAAAGCATCGATATCCAACCCGGAATCCGTTTCATCCAGAATACTTAATTTCGGTTCCAGCATCGCCATCTGGAAGATTTCATTCCGCTTCTTCTCTCCACCGGAGAAACCTTCATTCACCGAACGGTTAGCCAGTTTATTGTCCAGTTCCACAATGGCACGCTTTTCACGCATCAATTTCAGGAACTCGCTTGCACTGAGAGCGGGCAGATGATTGTATTTACGTTGCTCATTCACCGCTGCACGCATAAAGTTAACCATACTCACACCCGGAATTTCTACCGGATACTGGAAGCTGAGAAAGATACCCTCGTGACTACGGTCTTCCGGTGAAAAGTCCAACAGGTTCTTACCGCAGAAAGTCACGCTTCCCTTCGTCACCTCAAAGGCAGGATTACCTACCAATACAGCCGAAAGAGTACTCTTTCCGGAACCGTTCGGTCCCATAATAGCATGCACCTCACCTGCTTTTACCGACAGGTTGATGCCTTTCAATATCTCTTTGCCATTTACACTGGCATGCAGGTCTTTTATCTCTAACATCTTTATATTTACTATTAGACTATTTACAATTTACTATTTAATGTCACTTCTCCACTATTCACTATTACTACCGACCTTTTACTTATCTACCATTCATCTGCCGATTGTGCAGCAAAATAGTAAATAGTAAATCGTCTAATAGTAAATCACCCTACGCTGCCTTCCAGCGAAATAGCCAACAACTTCTGAGCCTCTACCGCAAACTCCATAGGCAGTTTATTAAGCACTTCCTTAGCATAACCGTTCACAATCAGCCCTACTGCATCCTCCGTAGAAATTCCACGCTGGTTGCAATAGAAGATCTGGTCTTCATTGATCTTGCTGGTAGTCGCCTCATGCTCCACAACCGCCGTCTCATTATGGATATCCATATACGGGAAGGTATGCGCACCACATTTATCACCCAGCAACAGAGAATCGCACTGACTATAGTTACGCGCATTGTCCGCCTTTTGAGCTACACGCACCAGACCACGGTAAGAGTTCTCACTATGTCCGGCAGAGATACCTTTGCTGACAATGGTACTACTGGTATTCTTACCCAGATGAATCATCTTCGTACCCGTATCCGCCTGTTGGTAGTTATTCGTCACCGCCACACTGTAGAATTCAGCCGAGGAATTATCTCCAGTCAGAATGCAGGAAGGGTATTTCCACGTAATAGCTGATCCCGTCTCCACTTGTGTCCAGGAAAGTTTACTGTTCGCACCTTTGCAGTTACCACGTTTCGTAACAAAGTTATAAACACCGCCTTTACCTTCGGCATCACCCGGATACCAGTTCTGTACGGTACTGTACTTCACCTCCGCACGCTCGTGCACCACAATCTCCACAATAGCGGCATGCAACTGGTTCTCATCGCGCATCGGAGCCGTACAACCTTCCAGATAGGAAACATACGAATCATCATCCGCCACAATCAGTGTCCGCTCAAACTGACCTGTATTACGCGCATTGATACGGAAATACGTGGACAACTCCATCGGGCAGCGTACTCCTTTCGGGATATATACAAACGAACCGTCGGAGAATACCGCCGAGTTCAGTGCGGCAAAGAAGTTATCACGGTATCCCACTACGGAACCAAGATACTTCTGCACCAAATCCGGATGCTCACGTACGGCTTCACTAATGGAACAGAAAATAATTCCTTTCTCCATCAACGTTTCCTTAAACGTAGTTTTCACAGATACGGAGTCCATCACGGCATCCACTGCCATGCCACTCAACGCCATCTGTTCTTCCAAGGGGATGCCCAGCTTATTGAAGGTTTTTATCAACTCTGGGTCTACTTCATCCATGCTCTTAGGCGCGTCTTTCTTCTTCGCCAACGGATCAGCATAGTAGGAAATAGCCTGATAATCTATCTCAGGAATACGGAGATGTGCCCATGTAGGCATCTCCATCGTCAACCAGTGACGATATGCTTTCAGACGGAACTCCAACAGCCATTCCGGCTCGTTCTTCTTCGCAGAGATCAGCCGTACAACATCTTCATTCAGCCCACGCTCAATGACTTCCGTATGTACATCGGTGGTGAAGCCGTACTTGTACTTCTCCTGCGTTAGTTCCTTTACATATTTATTGGGTTCTTCGGGTTGCATTATGTATTAAGTATATATTGTTCTGTAACTTCTTTTGCAGCCGGGAAAAACATTCCCGCGAACGACTCTATAGGATAATATAACACGGATTCCTCCTTCATTGTTCTATCAATCATCGTATTATCCGAGTCGATAAACTCGACAACACAGATAAGCAGACTCACCAGCAGCAGAAACTTCAACGCGCCCAGTCCGGCACCCAGCCAGCGGTTCAGCCAACCGAGCGAGACTGCTTCCATCGCCTTCGTCAGCAAAGCCGCTACCAGCAGGAACAACAACGGAACCACTATCCAAATAACAACAAACGCCAATATCTGGGCAAACGTCATGGAGTCCGTTATCTTAGAAAAGACTCTCTCCGCTACCGACACATACAGTGCTTTTGCAGCCAGCAATCCAACAATCAATCCGAGGATAGATGCCAGTTGCTTGATGAAGCCTTTTATAAAACCGATGACTGCTCCCGCACCAATCACCACTAATAAGATGATATCTATTATTGTCATAACTATATCTAAAAAAGACACGGATTACACGGATAAGCACGGTTTTTCTTTTAAACCAATCCGTGAAATCCGTGTAATCCGTGTCTAAAAGATTATTTCGCTTACAGAGTCTGTTTTACTTCTATTTCTTCGTAAGATTCGATCATATCGCCTACCTTGATATCGTTGCAGTTCGTCAGGCTGATACCACACTCGAAGTTGGTACCTACTTCCTTCACATCGTCCTTGAAACGTTTCAAAGCATTGATAGAACCGGTAAAGATTACGATACCGTCGCGGATCAAACGGGCCTTGTCGCTGCGTTTCACCTTTCCGGTCTTCACTACCGCACCGGCTACGAGACCTACCTTGGTGATATTGAACACCTCGCGTACCTCGATGGTTGCAGTTACCTGCTCCTTCACCTGCGGTGCCAACATACCTTCCATAGCGGCCTTCACCTCTTCGATAGCATCGTAAATCACTGAGTACTTGCGGATATCCACACCTTCGTTCTCTGCCATCTTTGCAGCGGCATTCGACGGACGTACCTGGAAGCCGATGATGATAGCATCCGAAGCGGCAGCCAATGAAACATCGGATTCGGAGATAGCTCCAACGCCTTTGTGGATTACATTTACCTGTACCTGCTCTGTAGACAGTTTGATCAGTGAATCGCTTAACGCCTCAACAGAACCGTCCACGTCACCCTTAACGATAACATTCAGTTCATGGAAGTCACCCAGTGCCAGACGACGGCCAACTTCATCCAAAGTAAGCATCTTCTGAGTACGCAGACCTTGTTCACGTTGCAACTGTTCACGCTTGTTAGCGATTTCACGTGCTTCCTGTTCCGTATCGATTACGTGGAACGTATCACCGGCAGCAGGTGCACCGTTCAATCCCAGAATCAATACCGGCTCAGACGGTCCGGCCTCTTTCAGGCGCTGGTTACGTTCATTGAACATAGCTTTCACCTTACCATACGCTGTACCTGCCAGTACGATGTCTCCCACCTGAAGTGTACCGTTTGATACCAGCATGGTAGCTACGTAACCACGTCCTTTGTCCAACGAAGATTCGATGATGGAACCTGTTGCCTTACGGTTCGGGTTTGCTTTCAGATCAAGCATTTCTGCTTCCAGCAATACTTTCTCCAACAGTTCTTTCACACCCAAGCCTTTCTTGGCCGAGATATCTTGCGATTGATATTTGCCACCCCATTCTTCAACGAGATAGTTCATACTTGCCAGCTCTTCCTTAATCTTGTCAGCGTTGGCAGTCGGTTTATCAATCTTGTTAATTGCGAATACGATAGGTACACCGGCAGCCATAGCATGGTTGATAGCTTCCTTCGTTTGCGGCATCACGTTATCATCGGCAGCGACAATAATGATAACCACGTCCGTCACCTTTGCACCACGGGCACGCATAGCGGTAAACGCCTCATGACCCGGAGTATCGAGGAACGTAATCTCACGTCCGTCTTCCAGTTTCACGTTGTAAGCACCGATGTGCTGCGTGATACCACCGGCTTCACCGGCAATAACGTTCGCCTTACGGATATAGTCGAGCAATGATGTCTTACCGTGGTCTACGTGACCCATGACGGTAACAATCGGCGCGCGCGGTTCCAGATCCTCTTCAGAATCCTCCTCCTCTACAATGGCCTGTGCCACTTCGGCACTGACATATTCAGTCTTGTATCCGAACTCTTCCGCCACCAGATTGATGGTTTCAGCATCCAGACGCTGGTTGATAGACACCATGATACCGATACTCATGCAAGTAGCGATGACCTGCGTCACGGAAACATCCATCATGCTTGCCAACTCGTTGGCAGTCACGAATTCCGTTATCTTCAGCACTCTGCTGTCCGCCATTTCGCGGTCTTCCTGCTCCTGCATACGGCTGTTCGCTATATCGCGCTTGTCCTTACGGTATTTGGAAGTCTTGCTCTTACCTTTGGAAGTGAGGCGTGCCAAGGTTTCTTTTACCTGCTTAGCTACGTCTTCCTCGCTAACCTCCTGCTTGATGACCGGTTTCTTGAAACGATCCCTGTTATTGTTGTTACGGTTGTTCTTGTTGCCACCTTGGTGATTATTACCACCACCGGCACCTTGCTGACCGCCGCTGGCATGAGGTCCTTTACCTCCACCACCACGGTTGTCGCCTCCACGCTGGAAGTTGGATGCATTGTTGATATCCACCTTCTCCTTATTATTATTAATGCGGAGACGTTTCTTCTTGTTGGCATTGGCATCGGCATCTTTCTCCTTGCCATCCTTCGCTTTGGTGTCTTCGCGGCGGATTTCTTTGATGATCGCCTCTTTCATCAGCTTCTTCTGATCCTGACGAATCTTCTCCTTCTCTTCGCGCTCCTTACGTTTCTCCTCTTTGGATTTCTTCTTAGGACGTGTAGACTGGTTCAATGTCGCCAAATCAATCTGACCGATGATATTGATCTTAGAAACAAACTCCGGCTTGTGAATTGTGAAGATTTCCGCTTCACCACTCTTTGCAGGCGCTTCTTCTGCCACGGCAGGTTTCGCCTCTTCCCGGACAGGTGCCGCGGGAGCAGGTGTTTCTTTTTTCACTACTTCTTTCGCTACTACCGGAGCGGGGTTGGATGCAGGTTTTTCTGCAACGACTGCTGGCTTCGGTTCTTCTTTCACCACAGAAGCCGGTTCGGGAGCCGGAGTCGGCTTCGGTTCCGGTTTCGGTTCGGGCTTTAATTCCGGTCTGGGTTCCGGCTTCGGTTCCGGTCTGAACTCAGGCTTCGGTTCCGGTTTGGGCTGTGGTTTAGGTTCTTCCTTTACCACAGGCGCAGATGTTTCCACTTTCTTTTCTTCCACTTTTTCTACTACCGGTTTCCGGTTCAGTTTATCCAAGTCTATTTTTCCGACAGGTTTAAACTTCGGACGTGCATCTTCGGGTACAACAGTCTTTATTTCTTCAACTTTCGGTTTCTCCGTAGTCTCAGCTTCGTAACCATCGATAGATACCGATGCTTTGTTACGGTCTTTATTCTGCCGTTCCTGAATGAAACGCTCCGATTCAAGTCTAAGATTCTTATCTGTACTGAACTCTTTCACGAGCAAGGCATATTGCTCCTCGTTAATTTTTGTGTTGGGGTTTGCCTCAACGGCAAATCCTTTTTTCTGCAAGAACTCAACGACCGTTGAAATTCCTACATTCAAATCTCTTGTTACTTTATTTAACCTTATCGTCATACTAAAAAATTAATGAATAATGTGGAGAAAGAAGTTAGTGCAAACAGAAACAGATGTCGACAGACACTTTATTCTGCCTCGGGCTCTGCCTCAGGGGCAACCTCGGGCTCTGTCTCAGGCACAACCTCAGGTGCCGGTTCCAATTCAGGTTCGCCTTCTTCAAACTCCAAACTTAAAATGCGTAATACCTCGTCCACCGTTTCTTCTTCCAAGTCGGTCTTTTCAATCAACAACTCGCGCGGAGCGTTCAGCACGGCCTTCGCTGTATCGATACCAATCGACTTGATGGCATCAATCACCCAACCGTCGATTTCGTCTCTGAACTCATCCAGATAGATATCTTCATCCTCAACAGCCTGATCCAACTCACGGAATACGTCAATGGTGTACTCGGTCAACATACTGGCAAGTTTGATATTCAAACCGCCTTTACCAATAGCCAGCGAAACCTCTTCAGGCCTCAGAAATACTTCTGCCTTACGTTCTTCTTCATTCAGACGAATAGAAGATATCTTCGCGGGGCTGAGGGCACGCTGAATAAACAACTGGATATTGGACGTATAGTTGATTACGTCAATATTCTCGTTGCGCAACTCACGAACAATGCCATGAATACGGCTACCCTTTACACCTACGCAGGCACCTACCGGGTCGATACGGTCGTCGTACGACTCAACGGCAATCTTGGCACGCTCACCGGGGATACGGGCAATCTTCTTAATGGTAATCAGTCCGTCATTGATTTCGGGCACTTCCATCTCGAACAGACGCTGCAGGAATACAGGCGATGTACGGGAAAGGATAATCTTCGGATTGTTATTCTTGTTGTCCACACGGGCCACCACGGCACGCGCCGTTTCTCCCTTGCGATAGAAATCGCTCGGAATCTGTTCCGTCTTGGGCAGCAGCAATTCGTTTCCTTCATCATCGAGCAGCAGCATTTCCTTCTTCCATATCTGGTATACTTCCGCATTGATGATATTGCCCACCTTATCAATATATTTATTATAGATACTGTCTTTTTCCAGTTCCAAAATTTTAGAGGCCAACGTCTGACGCAGGTTCAGGATGGCACGTCGTCCGAAGTTCGCGAAGATTACTTCATCCGTCACTTCCTCGCCCACTTCATAAGAAGCATCTATTTTCTGTGCTTCCGATAATGCAATCTGCAAGTTCGGATTTTCCAGGTCTTCATCCGCCACTACTTCACGGTTGCGCCATATTTCGAAGTCGCCCTTGTCCGGGTTCACAATTACGTCGTAATTCTCATCGGTGCCGAACATCTTCGCGATCACACTACGGAACGACTCTTCGAGCACGCTCACCATGGTGGTTCTATCGATATTTTTCAGTTCCTTAAATTCCGAAAATGTATCTATCAGGCTGATAGTTTCTACTTTCTTGGCCATAGTCTTATTTAAAACTGATTAAGTATTTAGTATATTTTATTTCATCATACGCAAGCATTTCGTCTTCCTGCACCAGCTGGGGACGCTTGGCGCCTTCGGGTTTCACTTTCTTCTCTACAGTTACAGTGAAATGCTGTTCATCGGCTGCCTTCAGCACGCCGCACAACTTGCGTCCATCTTTTCTCAGCACTTCCACTTCTTTTCCGATGTGGTTGGTGTACTGTTGCAACACTTTAAATGGCTGTCCGATACCGGCAGAACCTACCTCCAACTCATAATCCTCATCCTCACGGTTCAACTTGGATTCGATGTATCGGCTCAACTCCACACAATCTTCAATCCAAACCCCTTCTTTGTGGTCAATTTCCACCACAATCTTGTCGTCCGGGCTGATAGCTACTTCCACCAGAAAGTACTCTTTTCCGTCCAGCCACTCGTCAACAATCTGACAAACAGTTTTCTTTTCTACCATTGATTAACTATATAAGAACAAAAAAAGGAGCTTAATTGCCCCTCCACCTTTCATCCATTGCGGTTGCAAAGATATAAATAATCTATTCGACTACAAAATATTAGAGAAAAAAAGAATGATTTAACGCTCCTGAAAGAAGAAAGTAATGCAAATGACTTCTGTAAAACCGCTTCGATATGGCAAGGTCGATTCTGACATTTTGTATTTTATGCATAAGGAGAATGCCGTATATCCGTCCTTCCGCCGGTCTGAATGGAAATACGCAAGTAAAAAAGTGTATCTAGCAGACTGACAGAGGGATACATAAATACGGACAATGCTGAAAAATAAAACAGACGCGGTTTGGCAACCATAAACTGTTGGTTTGCATTGGATATATGGATCGTAGGCGTTCCATATATAGATGGCAAGTATTAGATATATAGATCGTAAGCGTTAGATATATAGATAGCAGACATTAGATATATAGTTTTGAGGCGTAAGATGCATAGTTATCTTGCATAAAGTCTGTATAACGACAGTATATTATTCAATATTCCGTATTTATATTCCTTTAAGAGACAGAATAAGATGCTATTTCCACTCTTTTATAAAAACGGAGCGTAAGTAATACAGGCTTTTTACTATCTTTCTGCATACTAGAAAGCCAATAGTTCGAAATAAGGGAACTATTGGCTCTATCCATAGGAGGTAAAATGTACCTGAACTTTTATATATTTTTATTTATTCGGCGTATCCCATTTCCTGGTATCCGTACAAGTAATATTCAAAGTTTGATTACCCGTCTGTATGCGGAAGTCGCCTTTTTCCAGAATCCATTTGCCATCATAACCCACGAAAGCAAGGTCGGAGCCTTTCACTTTCAGCGTAACGGTTTTCGTTTCTCCCGGTTGCAGTTCTACTTTCTCGAAAGCACGCAGGCGGCGGATATCAGGAGTCAGGGAAGCGATCAGATCGCTACTGAACAGCAGAACGCTTTCCTTGCCGATACGGTTACCGGTGTTCTTCACATCAACGGTGAAAGTAAGTACATCGTCAGCCGTAAAGTTGGTTTTATCTGCTTTGAGATTGCTGTAAGCATAGGTAGTGTAGCTCAATCCGTAACCAAATGCCCATTGCACGGACATCACGGCATCGTAATCATAAGCACCCGACATCTTTTCAAGGTCTTCGCACGGCTTGTAGTCGTAAGTGAACAATGAATTGATTTCCTTCGGATAAGTGTAAGGCATCTTACCGCTGAAGTTGGCGTCTCCTGCCACGAGGTTTGCCAAAGCATCGCCTCCATAGTTACCCGGAAGCATGGTGTTGATAACAGCCTTTGCCAACGGTTCTATTTCGTTGACGATGCGCGGACGACCTTCGTTCAGAACCAAAACAACCGGCTTTCCGGTGGCAGCCAATGCTTTCACCAGATTGAGTTGGCTTTCGGAGAGGAAGAGGTTGTTCAGGTTACCCGGAGTTTCGCAATAGGAGTTCTCACCCACACAAGCGATGATATAATCCGCATTGGCGGCAGCAGCTACGGCTTTATCTATTTCCGGAGCATTTTCTTCCCACCATGCGCCACCTTCCTTATAAGTGACACCCGGCTCATAGATGATATTGGAAGCACCGAACTTCTGAGTGAACGATTCAAGAATGGTGTTATAATCCGCCGCTAATTCATCCGCCCTGTGTCCTTGCCAAGTGTAAGACCAACCACCGTTAAGCGTACGCATGGAGTTGGCATTAGGACCTGTAATCAACAGTTTTTTATCTTTGGGCAACGGCAAGATGTGATCGGTATTCTTCAATAAGACCAGAGACTCTTCGGCAGCCTGCAAAGCAGCCGCGGCATGCTCTTTACCTCCGAACAGGGGGAAATCCTTGTGATTATAAGCAGGTGTTTCGAACAAGCCCAAGCGATACTTCATGCGCAGCACGCGGCGTACAGCATCGTCAATGCGGCTCATCGGCACTTCGCCTTCTTCCACCAATTCTTTCAGGTATGTACAGAAACTCCATTCATAAGGCACCATCGACATATCGATACCGGCATTGATAGCTATCTTGATAGCCTCTTTCTTGCTGCCTGCAATCTTATCGCGGGTGTAGAGGTTATTGATATCCGCCCAGTCGGTCACAATCATGCCGTCCCAGTTCAAGTCCTCTTTCAGCCACTCGGTCAGCAGTTCGTAGTTGGCATGGAAAGGAAGCCCGTTGTTCATGGCGGAGTTCACCATAACAGACAAAGCACCTGCCTTGATACCTTCGAGGAACGGAGCGAAATGTTTCTCGCGCATATCCTGCACGGTGATGGACGAAGGGGTACGGTCTTTACCGGAAACAGGCACACCGTAACCCATATAATGCTTGATGCAGGCGGCCACTTGTTGCTTTCCTATATGATTAGGATCACTGCCCTGGAAACCGAATACGGCTTCGCGCCCCATTTCGGCATTCACGTAGCAATCTTCGCCGTAGTTCTCCCAATGACGGGGCCAGCGGGCGTCACGTGCCAGGTCGAGCACCGGAGCATAGGTCCAGGGGATACTTCCGGCCTTGGTTTCATAAGCGGAGATGCGGGCACCTTCACGCACCAGTTCGCGGTTGAAGGTAGCTGCCATATTGATGCCCTGAGGGAAGAAAGTTCCGCCCAATGTATAAGTTGTTCCGTGTATCTGGTCTACACCATAAATACAAGGAATACCCATGACTTTCATCGATTTGTCCTGTATCTTCCGGATGATTTCTTCCCACTTCTCTTTGGATTGGGCAACGCCCTGGGGTACATTCAGGATAGAGCCGACTTTGTATTTGCCGATAACGGTATCCAGCAAAGCATCGTCTATCTGAAATTCTTGGGTCGAATTATCACGTTTGGTAATGACGTCAATGGTAAGCTCGGTCATCTGCCCAATCTTCTCTTCAAGGGTCATCTTCTTGAGCAAGGCTTCTACCTTCTTTTCTATTTTCCCGTCTCTTGGGATGGCAGGAGCCACTGTAGTTTGCGCCGTAGCGGTCAACATCAGCCCGGAAAGGGCTGCGGATAAGATTAATTTTCTATTCATGGTATTGTTTTTGGGTTTTCGGAGGCAAAGATATGTCAAAAGTTACCACAGACCACACAGATTCACACAGATTATTTATATATATTGTATTCGATCCGTGTCAATCTGCGTAATCTGTGGGGATAAGTTTCTTATCTGAACAACATCGGAACGAACTCCGTCAGATAAATACGCCAGTTCTTCCAGATATGTCCTTCGTCCGATTCGTAATAGGTATATTTATATCCCTTTTCATCCAGCAGTTTACGGTATTCCTCATTGGCTTTGTAGAGGAAATCCGTCTTACCGATGGCAATCCAGTAAAGGGCGAGATTCTTGTCAAACTGCACTTTCAGCTTTCCTTCCATGTTCTCGTATATCGGTGAAGACACCTCTTTGTTAGGCATAATGGCAGCAGAAAACAGTCCGATATAATTAAACATATCAGGATATTGCTTGGAAATATGCAAAGAATGGAAACCACCCATAGACAAACCGGCAATGGCACGACCGGATTTACTCTTTATCGTACGGTAATTTTTATCGATGAACTTCACGATCTCGGGAAACGCCTGTTCATAAGATCCCTCCATTGTCTTGGGTAACTGCATTGTCGGGGGAACCATTCCACGGGATGACTCTCCGGGAGCAGCCTCCTGTGAAGCATTGCCGTTCGGCATTACTACAATCATAGGCTTTGCTTTCCCTTGTGCAATCAGGTTATCCAGTATCTGTGCAGTACGGCCCAGGGAAATCCATGCCTCTTCATCACCACCCATTCCATGAAGGAGGTAAAGTACGGGATAGCGCTTGCCGCTGGTTTCATAACCGGCAGGGGTATAGACCGTCATACGACGTTCCAGACCAAGCGCCGGACTATCATACCATATCCGGAAGACGGTTCCGTGAGGCACCGGATTGACTTTATAAAAATCGGCACGATCACCGCCTATGATAAATACGTTGGTTAAGGTGGACACATCACGGATCAGGTAGACATTGGCGGGATCGTTCATCCGCAAGCCATCTACTATGAAAGAGTAGCTGTAAAGCTCCGGTTTCAGAGGTTCGGGAGTAGTATATTCCCATACACCCTCCTGCCCTTCCTTCAGATCCACAATTCCGGGAGCCTCAAACTTAGCATTCTTCTGTACAGGCAGGAAATCTCCTGTAAGCTGTACTCTCACCGCTTTTGGTGCTTTGAAGCGGAAGGTTACGGTATTGTTGTCATGAATCTCGGGAGATACCACGGGAGCAGTTCCCCAAAGGGCTTGTTGTGCAAACATCGTCACACCAATTAGCAAGGCGACAGTTAAAGCTGTTAATCTTTTCATAAGTATGTATATATCAATGTTCACGAATATAGTTTATAATCAGGAAACAGGCAGGTTCGAGTACTGTGCCGTGATTGAAGCCTTGCAACTCATGCAGAGTTACCTTCTTATTGCCGATATTCTTCGCTACGGAAGCGAATAAAGCGTTCTCTTCCCATCGATCCGCCATTTCCAGATTGCGGTCTCCGGTAATCAGTATGACAGGAGGGGTATCTTTACGCACACGGTTCACCGGGGCATATTCATCTATAATAGGAATACCGTTCGGCAACCCGCGTTCTTTACGAATCGTGAAATGAGTCACTGTCTGTCCGCTGACGGGAAGATAAGCCGCCACTTTATCGGCATCCGCACCATAAGCTTCCATGTACTTCTTATCCATAGCCAATATCAGTGCAAGGTAGCCGCCTGCGGAATGTCCGGAAACAAATATCTTGTCTTTACTGCCGCCATATTCCTCTATATGGTTGAATGTCCATGCCACGGCAGCCGCAGCATCTTCAATATAAGCGGGATTCTTGGCCTTGGGACTTAGACGGTAGTTCACCGCCACCACTGCAAAGCCTCTGTTCATCAGTTCCTGGGGGATGTGTTTTCCACCGCCTTCCAGACCACCGCCATGAAACCATACGATAGTGGGAAAATCTTTTTTGTCCACCGGATAGTAGACATCCAGTTTGCAACGTTCCTTCCGGTAAGTGTCAGTCTCGGACTTGGCAATATACGGCAGGTCTTTTACGGTTTTATATACTTCCTGCGCATGCAGGGTTAACATACAGAATAATAGCAACAGAAGTGTCACTTTCCTTTTCATGGCATATTTGTTTAAAGGTTTGTAGCTGCAATATTAGGCAAATAATTTTAAAGAGCGGCTTCTTAATTGTTGAAAAGATTGTCTGTACGTTCAAAATCAATCATTTTTCTCATTCTTCATATCCGACCATCTTTCTTAATGGCGCCAACAACCTTTCCAACAAATTCCTATCAGCGAGAATAATATCTACCGTACCTTTAAGCTCCTGCGAAACGGGAAGTTGCCTGCCATAATTAGTCTTTAATCCATCCGGCAAACTGATTTCTACTACATACACATCTTCTTCAGTCGGAACAGGCGAAATTCTTTTCACCAGGCCTTTGACATAACCGAACTCTTGATCGGGATAATTATTCAAACGTATATGCGCTCGTTGTCCAATATGCACTTTTCCCGAGCCTTGCAAAGGAAGTAACGCCTTCCCTAATACATTCGAACTATCTGATGGTTGAATCACGAAAACTGTTTCACCCAACTTTATATTCTGATTACGGCTCCACACTTTCATAAAACAGACCTTACCACTAACAGGACTTTTCAGTAAATAGGAATACTCCCAAACACTCAATTGAGATGCTAATTGTTCCACTGAATTTTTCAGTTTAGTACGATGAGTTTGTTCCTCATCATAGGCCTGTTTACGTATATCAATCAAATTCTCTTCATGCTGTACTAACTGCATTTCGGCTTGTAACAAATTCATTCGTGCACTTTCTTCTAAACGAAGACTTTGCAGATATTTACTACCCGACTCTTCGAACTCGGTAACAATCATTGCATTACGGGCATACAAAATAGAATCACGGTTGTACATATTCCGTACTAAATTTACATTTTTCTTAATCAGCGCATACTCTTGCTCTGCCAGATGGAGATATGCACGTTGTCCTTTTAGTTGTTTTTCTTGCACACATAGTTTCTTTGTATAATAATCTTGTTTCATGAAACGCGCATATTCAGAAAGTGCAGTGATAAACACTGCAAAAGCAGATTGTAACTCTCCCAATTGCAATCGCTTACTTGCAAAGATTTCCATCCCATTCTTCCAAGCATAATTAATCCTCTTCCATTCTTGCATTTGTTCGGATAACCAATGCACATCTTCCCAAATAGCTGCATTATTAATAACTCCCAGATTCGCACCCTCATTGACCAAACTTCCATTCTTGACATAAAGTTTATCCAACTTTCCGGTAGCATGAGCCAAAACAGAAGCAGGGGGATCTTCTGTGGCAAGAGTAATCTCAGCTACCAAAGTATCCGGATACTTAAATATCCGGCATCCTACTAGTATAGCTAACAGAATCATAAACAAGGCAGTAAGCCCCCACCTCACCACCCAAGGTGAAATGTGGCTCATTACTTCTTGTACTTCTTCGCTGCGCAACTCTATATCTTTATACTTCTTCTCCCCCATCAGTTACCCAACTCCAATTGATTCTTTACCAACTGATAATACAATCCCCTTCGTTCAGTTAGCTCCTTATGCGTACCTTCTTCCGCTATACGCCCTTTATCAAGTACCACAATCTTATCCGCATTCCTCACCGTACTCAAACGATGTGCCACGATCACAACTGTCTTCCCTTTGTAAAAAGCCTGTAAATGTTCCATAATTTCTTTCTCATTATTAGCATCTAACGCATTGGTAGCCTCATCAAAGAAAAGATATTCCGGATTCTTATACACGGCACGTGCTATCAAAATACGCTGCCGTTGTCCTTGGCTGATACCATTCCCCTCCATGCCTATCTTTGTATTGTAGCCTAACGGAAGGGAATCTATAAAATCTCGAATATTAGCCACCATTACAGCGTGACGAAGCCGTTCTAAATCAACTTGTTCTTCACCTACAGCAATATTCTGTGCTATAGTTTCCGAGAAGATAAAGCCGTCTTGCATCACAGCCCCCGTCTTGGCGCGCCAAAGATGCGGATTAATACTTTCCAACGATGTATCATTCACCTTTACAGTTCCTTTATTCGGTAAATAGAAACCAAGCATCAATTTTATCAATGTCGTTTTTCCACTGCCGCTTGCTCCTACAATAGCAGTCACCTTCCGTTCAGGGATAAATAAAGAAATGCCATCTAACACATAATCCCGGTTTGCACCATCGTAACTAAAAGAAACATTCTCTACCTTTAAATCACGTTTTTCCGGAAGAATGGAAAGTTTAGAAACAATATCCCGCTCTTCATCCAGCTTTCCATGCACCTCATTCAATCGTTCCAAACTTATCTTGGCATCCTGAAATTGCTGTGTAAAGCCGATAAAAGAAGAAACAGGAGCACTCAATTGCCCAATAATATAAGTAAGCGACATCATCATACCCAAAGTCATCTGCCCCTCCACAACAGCTTTTGCAGCAATAAATGAAATTATGATATTTGTAGTTTGATTAAGAAATACTGCCCCTACCTGTTGCACCTGCCCTAAAGCCAAACCTTTCACACTAATCTTAAATAATTTCACCTGAATACGTTCCCACTGCCAGCGCTTCTGTGTTTCACAATTATTCAACTTTATTTCCTGCATAGCAGACACCATCTGTATCAAATTGCTTTCTTCATTTGCAGATTGTTCAAAGCGCTTAACATCCAGTTCACGGCGATATTTCATAAATAAAAGGATCCATCCTACATACAAGATATTTCCTATAAAAAACATCATTAGTATATACCAATTATAATAAGCCAGCACAATAGAAAAAACAAAGAAAGAAATGAACGAAAATATCGTAGAAATAGATGAGCCCATAAGGAATGCTCTGATACGTCCATGGTCTCTGATACGTTGCATTATATCGCCCAAGAGCTTCGTATCAAAAAAGTGTAGTGGCAATCTCATTAATTTTATCAGAAAATCAGAGATCAGAGTTATAGAGATACGCGCATTGACATGGAGCAATATCCAACTACGAATAAACTCTACAGAGAGTTGAGAGATAAAAAGAACCATTTGTGCTATTAAAATTAAGGTTATAAAGCCTAAATTTCCATCACAAATCCCCACATCTACTAAGGACTGAGTCAGAAAGGGAAAGATAAGTTGTAATAATGAACCTGTCAGCATTCCTAATACTAACTGCAATAACTGTTTCTTATAGGGAGTAAGATATTTTATAAAGAAAACCAATTTGTACCCTTCTTCAACTTCAGATTCATCCTCAAACTCATAAAACCGTGTTCCCGGCTCTAAAGCTAATACAATTCCAAGTTCTCTTGATTCTGATTTTACAGACAGCCAACATTGTTTAATTTCCTTTTCTGAATAGACAAGCAAGCTATTAGCAGGATCTGCTATTTGAAAATAATATCGACCTCTTCGCTTCTTTACGTCATAACAAACTACAAAATGGTTTTGATTCCAATATAAAATACAAGGAAAGGGAACATCTTTTTCCAATTGTTCCAATGTAATGCGCAGACCGGTTGTTCGGAATCCAATGGATTCAGCCGCATCACTAAGTCCCATCAACGAGACTCCTTCCCTTGAAATATAAGAATGTTCACGAAGAGTCTGCAATGAATAGTTTTTCCCATAAAACTTTGCAATCATGCGTAAGCACGCAGGACCACAATCCATTTTGTCTAACTGTTTATAATGAGGAAAAGAACTCATTCTATTCATTCTGAACTTATACGACTTACATCAATAGAAAAGACATTCTCAGGTTCAATTCTATGCTCTAGGAAGCCAGAAAATGAAAGCTGTTGACGCCCTCCTACGACATAAAGCTTTCCGTCAACATAAAACAATCCAGAACTCTCCAAACCGTCCGTAAAATAATAAGCACTTACAGTATTCATTCTGATATTATAAATCTGCAAAGTTGTGTTTTCATATATATAAATCAGATTTCCGTTGGATGCAATTCCCGGACAACAGACCCCTTCCTTCAAATTACATAAGTCATTCCAGCCACCTGTCTCCAAATCATAACTTCTAACCTTCCACATTGAAGCCGTGTATTGACCACCAAAAAAATAAGCAACATGTCCCACCAAAACACATTTCATAAAATCCCTTCTTTCTTTTGGAATAGCGATTCCGGCATCATACCAAACGCCGGTTTGAAGATCGAGCATATGCACTTTATCAGAGTACACGTTCTTTTTTATAGTACCACCCATCATATACAGACAATTATTATAAATGAATGTAGCCGGATCTACCGTCTGATGAGGATTCGTCCAATCTACATACAGGGTATCTCTATCCAAATCATAAATTTCAATCTGAGGTGCTGTATATTCCAATCTACGATTAGTGGATAAATACTTTCCTCCCACTATGAATACCCTTCCTTTATAATAATGTGCTCTATGCCCATTACGTCGGGCAAACTTTTGCAGACTTTCTGTCCAAATATCTGTAGCAATGTCATAAACATACATTTTATCAGAAAGAGTACCACCGGTTGCCAAAGTCTTTTCATCTCCTGATATGATATATATCTTACCATTTTGAAAGAAGGAGCCGGAAGAAACAACAGCTACCGGCAAATCTTTCAAAGGTTCATAACTAAGGAAGATACGTCCTCGTTCTCCCTTCACACTCACTTCCGGCAATTGCTGAGAATAAGTAAACATTATTACGCGATAGCTCGAATATCTCAAATCCTTAAGGGTTAGTTTAAGAGAAAGATACCCCACATACGAGAAAATAATCGTATCATTTCCTGCTATATTCTCTATATCTGCAATATTGAAATGTCCGTTTTCATCAGTCACACCTATTCCTACAGAATCTTTTTGCAGATATATATTTACTCCGGATAATGGACTATTGTCTTTTCCGTCTATAACATACCCCTGCGATTGAGATTTCATAGATAGGGAACAAGTTATTATAAGGAACAAAAATATGATTATTTTCACAGTATGAATATTAAATATTTAACATTAAAAGGGAGAAAGCTTAGGCCTCTTTCTCCCAAGAATCAAGCAATTAAGTAGGATCCATTCTGCGACAATCATCATCATCCAGATGGCGGCAATCTATTATTTCAAAGTCGCATTCAGGATAATCCGCATCACAACGAGTCACACACTCATTTGGGCAACCCATACTCAAACAAGTATATCTCGGACAACCTTTACTTGGACAAGATGCACCAGCTCTAATAGACTTTAGTTCATCAGACTGCAATCGTTGCAGCCTTTCATCCAAATTCATTTCTTCACTAAACTCTGTCTGAGTAGAATTTAGTGAAATCATTTCTACACTCTTCTTCATAAAATCTTTTTTAGTAAAACCTCAGATATTTCTTAAAAATCTCATTTACTCGTTCATATGTTTCTAAATTATATGGCATGCATTCTTTTAAGCTTTTGTACAAAGTATCATCATCCCTTTCTATTATCCAATATGGATTACGTCCTTCCTGCTTTTGCACTATTCTATCAGCATGGAACTTTAAATAGAATATACAAATCATTTTATCTATTACAGCGTACGTTTCCCTCTTTATATCTATAAGCGAAGACGGCTTTACTTGCAACAGATTCGCGATACTTGTCTTCAACTCGTCAATAAGAATATACTTTAATATTCTTCGCCTCTCAACTATATCTTTAACAAAATATTTCAAATCTGTAATAAGGTCCTTTTCATCATGTATGCTACATACATCTGAGATAAATGAAATTGGCATATTATTATAGTTCAGCAAATATTTTCGTTCTTTCCGAAGCAGCATATCTTTACTAAAACTAAATATACTGACTTTAATCCCTTTATAAAAAAAAGATACTAAAAAACTTTTCCGACAATCTTCTCGTTGGAATAAAACATCAACATCGCTATCAGCCCTATATGTTCCAGCCGCAACAGAACCACCGACTCCAATAGAAGCATCCGGGTATGCTTTATGCAAATAATCCACGACCTCACTCAATACTACTTTCTGCATTATCCTACCTCCATTAACATTATAGGTCTTGCATATTTTTCCATATATATATTCCGCATATCATTAAACAGGATTTTGCATCGCTGTAATTTCTCGATAGAGAAATCCGTCGATAACGTTTCTCTTAACTCTAAAACATAAGACTTCAATAATACATTGTCAGCACTCAATGCACACAATGAAATTATCTCTGCTTCTATTGTTCCTAAATAAAAATTCATTTCTGCATTTTCCAAGCTTTCAAGCAGATTAAAAATGCCTGAAACTATTGAGAAATATTCTATTGGAACAAAGTGTTCAAATCGGTATTCCTCACTTTCCAACAGATGTTTTATCATTATTGCATCATCAGCTTTCATCAATCCCTTTTTTTATTTTTTTATTATATAATTGTCGTATGCCATATCCAAATAAACGAGGATAATCATTACATTCACCAGACTTTACTTTACCAGTTACCCGATATGCGTTGGCTAAGCAACCACCACCGCAGAAAAACACATATTTGCAATTAACACACTTTTGCTCACTGACTCTTGAATTAAACCACCTATCAGCTGCCCCGTTCTCTAAAACAAAATCAGGCATGTAACGACCCACTCTTTGTTCTTTTTGCCCCACAACATCCCAACACGAATAAATATCACCAAGTGGATCAAATATGATATTACTAGTCTGAGCTCCGCAAAAACAGCTTCTATGACGGACATGCTTTCCTAAAAGTAATCTACTTAGCACAGATTGCACTTCAAAATCTTGGCACATAAAATGACCTTCACATTTTTCACTTAAATCTTTTTCACAGAATGTGCGATAAAACTCACTTTGAGTAAACATCTCTTTAGATATATTTTCTTTTGTACTATTTATTGGAACATCTTTACGCAAAAGAGCACAATAAGGTTTAAAGTTCTTATACTGGAACCAATCTTTCTCTTTAAAATATGACAACAATTCATCAATACGCTCCATAGAGTAAGGATCCGTATTAATACGAATTGATATGGGAATCCCAATTTTTAGTAAACTATCTACATTCGATGCTATTTTAGCAAATGAATCCTTATTCTTATAATGAGGTTTCCTCTTATTGTGTATATCTTCTACTCCATCTATTGTTATTTGAAAAGAGAATATTTTAGAGTTCTCTTTTAAAAAATCCAAGTAATTATCTAAATCATATCCGTTTGATGTTACAGAAAACATATATCCCAAATCTTTGCCCTTTTGTACAATATACTCAAGAACTTCATAGTTTTCTGCCAGAAAGGGTTCACCACCATACAAATGGATACTCCTTTTTCCTGTCCTATCTTTGTCTTTGTCTTTAATAATTTCATAGGCCTTATCCACTTGTTCCTTGGTTATTCTACACTTGGGCAGGCAAGCACATCCATTTAAAACAGGATCCTCATAACAATAAATGCATCTCAGATTACAGTCATACGAAATTATAAAATGAAAACCGAAATTCTTCAGACGAACTTCATCATATATCTTATTCAAAAGTCGTTTTACCAATTCAGTTTCATCTTCTTTCGATAAAGATGTCATATATCCCCGCTTAACAAGCTTTTCTTTTGTTTCGTTAGAAATGTCCCAATATTCACCTTGATTCTTAAGATACTGATATACATTCTGATTCACAATATCAAAAGCATGAGTATAACTATTTAATAAGGCGTAGCGTCCTGCCTCATTATCCACTTTTACTATTATGTTATATGATGAAGTTCTCATAATCTTTATTATAATTTAAAGTAAGCAAAGGCATAAGCCCCATTTTCTCCTTTTATCTCAAGTAAATAACATCCTGGCAATCCTTGTGGAAGTTGAATACTTTTAAAAGTCTGAGACTCAATATTCTCAGATGAAGAGTAAACCGTTACTCCATCTTGAGAGATAATGATCTCTACTTTCCCAATAGATTCATAGAACTCTAATCCTATTATTTGTACATCATTCAAAAACGCAGAAATAGGAATTGGCATGGAAATTGAGCGGTTCCCCTTTTTAGGACCATTCGGTTTAAAAGGTACGTCATTAACAGACAACTTTATTTCCACTCTGTCTAAAAGAGCATTTGGATTAGCTCTTATTTCACCTATTGATAATAGATAAAATGAAACAATAAAATAAAAAATAAATCTTGTTTTCATGTATTAGTGTTTTTATTGCATCAAAGGTAGTGCGATGAGTTCAAAATACAAAAAAAACGATGGGACACAATTACCCCAACATAATCAACTAATTAAAAGTGAGTTACGTAATATCTCAAGTATTCATCAGGACATTTTGCGAGGATAGATTGCTAAGAAAACATCTAAATTGATCTTACTATCTAAACCTATTTTGCTTTTTAATCGTTGTTTTCTCTTTCTGACAGCTTCCGGTTCGCTATCAAAGACAATCACCAGTTCCTCTAAAGAAAAGCCCAATTTTATAAAAATAGCTAATAATAGATTGGCTTCTTTCAAACTATATTCTTCACATAGTCTAGTAACAAAGCTTCCAAATAATGCATCAATATAACCAAAGAGTTGCATTTTCTCTGCTGAAGTCATATTCTCCACAATCAATAGTCCCTCTCTCAATTGCCTCAAAACACTTATTCCATCTGCATAAGAATTTTCTCGAATTTCCCGATTCTTATCAATCAAAAAATTTATTTCTTGCTCAAGTTTCTCAATCTGCTCTTTAAAAGAATCCGCTGCCTCATTTTTTTTTTGCTTCAATTCTTCTATTTGACAAATGTATTGTCCGATTAATAGTTCGTTGGCATTAATAATTTCCTTATTTTTTCTAGAATAATCCCGCATGTACTTTTCATAAACATTCCTATAACGTGTTTTCATTTTCCGATAGAAAGATATGCCACTCCAAACTAAAATAATGAATAGAGTCACTCCTCCCCACAACTGCATTAGCATTTCTTGTCGAAGCAGTTTCTTCTCCAATTGTAATTTCTTCGTCTCATACTTTTGTTGTAATCTCAAAATCTTATCTCGCAAATCCTCTTTTTGAGCTATTTGTAGCAATGAGTCCGAAACCTCTTTATAATAGAGAGCTTTTTCATATCGAGCATTTAGCTTCTCCAACCGATATAAGCAATTATAAGCAGTAGATAATGCAAATGTATCCTTTGACAGCAGTATACTAGTAAAACATTCTTCTGCTTTGTCCAACTGTTTAAGCGCCATATAAGTATCTCCCAACGACAAATTATAATAAGCCGATAAATCTCCAATTCGTTCATGCTTGATAGCTATTAGGTAATAACTTACAGCTTCTAAATATTTTTTTTTATTACTTTCTATTACTCCACATAACTGCATCAATGAAGGGAAAACAGGAGAAGTGCTATCGCCTCTCAACAAAGAAATAGCCTCAGTCACATACCAAGTAACACTATCATTATTATTTTTACGTTCATAAATCCAAGCTAAATTCCGATAAATATAGGCTATGCCCAATGAATCACTGGCTCCCCGATAATAGTCTACAGACCTTCTATAATTCTCGAGTGCCATATCATACATTTTCCGATCTTCATTCAAATAGCCAATATATTCCTGTATTAATGCTTTCAATCTATGCTCATTCGTGTTTTCTAGTTTTTCTTGTGCATCTAAAAAAGATTGCATAGCCACTTTTTCATCTTTTTGTAAAGCCGCTACTTTTCCATAATAAAACAGTGCCTTCCCCGCTCTTATTCTATCATTACTATCTCGATAAAAATCAACTGCAAACTCTATTAATGAATCCGACTGCAAACTATCCAAATAATTCTTATCACGTGCTTGAGTTAATAACAATGCATAATCTGCCCGTTGTTTTCCACGTAAGTTCTCAGGATGCGATATTTGATTTAATAGCAATAACGCACTATCAGGATATATTTCCATATACACTACCACCCTATCAAAAACATCAGATGCCACCTTTCGAGTACAAGAAATAGGCAGGCCACAGATAAACAAAATCCAAATTAATAGCAGTTTTCTCATATTTTCTACTTATTGATATTTGTTCTTCATATCTTATCAGCAAAAAGACTATTTATTCATAGCATTCAGAACAGAGTTCTCATTCCTGACAACCAAAGATACGAATATTGTAGTTTAATAACATACAAACATAAGGGAAAAAGCGCTCAATCATATAAAATAATTACCATCATTTCAAAAACGAAATATTATCCATTCCAAGGCTACACCCTTTCCAGAAAAGGGCTATACCTTTTATCGGAAAGGGTGTAGCCATTCCGACCAAAGGGTGTAGCCCTAAGAAAAAGGCTTTGTAGCTATCTGTACATAGGATAGTAATTACACATTTGTCCAACGATGAGTGCATTCATCAGATACAAAACTCCTAAAATATTACCTAATATAGGGTTTATTCATTACATTTGTACCATTCTTAAAACTTTATCCTTATGGCACACCACTTGAATACCAACAAACAATTTATGGTAGGCAACGGCATCTTGGCTTTTGCAGTTATTTTCGTTGTCGTCATCTTCATTTACATGAGCCTGCGCCTGCAAAAGCAGAAAGATGAAGACCGGAACTTTATCGAAACGTACACCATCACCCTGGAAAAAGGATTTATTGGAGACTCCCTGTCACTAATGGTTAATGACAGCGTGCTGGTGAATAAGAAAATAACCGAAGAACCATTCAGTATGGATGTGAAACGTTTTGCCGAACAGAGCGCATTGTTGATTGTGGATAAAGCAACGGATCAGCTATCCCTGTTTGAACTGAGTGAAAAAGGTGGTAACTACCGGTTTGAAAAAGAGAATGGGGAAGTAAAACAGTTGGCGCAAAAATAATTCACCACAGAGTAGCACAGAGTCTCACAGAGTTTTATTTCAATAGATTAAACTCTGTGAGACTCTGTGCTACTCTGTGGTGAGAACTTATTTCACCTGCAAATAGAACTTATGCTTCAGTGATTTTCCCGGCATCTTAAATGTCAGTTCCACAAAGTTCTCTTCATCTTCCAGACAGTCTTCGCTATTATAAGTTATCAGAATGTCTTCGCCACATGGCACAGCTTTCAGTTGGGAAGCGCAGTTAGAAGTAAGTTTCGGCATAGCAGCCGTAGTTATCTTCTTTCCTTTTATAAATAAGGAGACTATATAAGCATCCTTGCCGTCCGACTTTCCTTCGGCAGTGATAAAGGTTGGCAACTTCCGATAGTTCTGAACGACACCTTCCGCCCATTCACGGCGTGTCTTATCGAAGAAATATTCTACGGCGGGACGCATTTTTGTGATGCACTGGTCTATTTCTTCCACCGAAGAGATATCAGAAATACACTCTTCCATCTTCTTTATCAAGTCTTCCATCGCACGATCCTGCTCTTCAAACTGACGGACCAACGCTTTATGTTCGCTTTCAGGGAAGGGGTAGCGTATCGCATAAGCGTACGTTATTTTACCGGACTTCTTATCACGGCGTTTCTCCCAATACGACCCATCGACTTTAGAAAGTGAAATCCCCTTGATAAAAGGCAAAGAAGCCGCACGGGTAGAGCCTTCGGCCATATACTGATCGACAAACTCCGTGATACGGTCACCGTTACCGGAAGTCTGTTTCACAACATGCGAATCCGAGAACTCGACATTCTGTGCCACAGCCTGAATAATCTGGCGCTTCACACTTTCCAGGCATTGCTGACGCGCCTCTTCCATCGAACCAGTCTCAGCAGAAGCCACGATATAGCCGGACTCCGCAGACTCATACCAGACGGGGGCTTTCTTATCACTCTTCTCAACGACTTTATATGCCTGGGCAAACAATGAACCTGTTCCCATGCAGAAAAGCAAGGCAACCGTAATTCCTATTCTTTTCATCTTCATAAGCGGTTTTCCTTTCTTTATTTCCAATCAACGGGCAGATTATGGATAATCACTTTACAGTTATCCACCGTCATTTCTACATACGAAAGTGTAGCACAAGGAGTACTGACACCTTTGATTTCGAACACCTTACCTATTCTGACACCTTTCGGCATCTTGTTTCCATAAGTCCAGGAAGTACAGCCATTCGTCTCTATCTGAGAGAAATTAGTAAAGGTCGCACCATCCGGATCAATCGCTGAAGTCATACGAATAGTCGCACTGTTATTCGTCACACCTGTATTGGTGAAGCGGGCATAGACACGAATACTTTCAGCCGTTTCATTGCCTTCACAAGACACCAGTTCGAAAGAAAGGTCATTGCAGGAAACCGAAATCTTACATTCGGGCAAAGGAGACTTCTCAGGCTGCACGACAACCGGTTCAGGAGACATCACAGGCTCTGCGACAGGAGTAGGTTGCACTTCCGGAGCAGGTTCCGGGGAAGCCGGTTCTTCGGGAGCCGGTTCAGGAGTAACAGGTGATTCTTGCGGCTCCCGCTTCCCTATCTTTTGCAATATACCCAACACTTCATCGTAGCAAGGTACCGTTTCGGGAACTATAGACAAATAATCCGCAGCTTCATTCAAGAGCCCGGCATCTATCAGCACCTCCGCTTTTTTAATGATGACAGGACAATTCTGCTGGTAGAAATCAGCAATACGCTTACGTGTAGTGCGGATGAAACGTACAAAAGCCGGATCGGTAACCTTGATGCCGGAGATAAGCGAAGCAATCGCATCGTCCTTACTCCCGGTAGCGTCTCCCTGTACCTCGATAACGGCCGTTCCATATACACTGTCGTCATACTTATTGCGGGCAGTCAATGAAAACTCACCTGTAACCAGCGTCACGTCCCGCAGTAATCCTTCCGTCTTCTTCGTCTCTCCGAGAACAAGTTCGGGCTGAATGACGAACGCATTGTAAAGTGAAGCAGTTCCGGCATTATTGCGGGCAATAATTTGCTCCACTTTCAGTTTCAGTGCATCCATGTTCTTCTGGCTTAATCCCTTCTGCGTGGGCGTACCCGCCACAAAATGAATGTTATCCTGCGCCGCCGCACCCAGCGAAACGAGCAGCAGTAAAGCCCATAGAAATCTATTCTTCTTCATAAAATGCAGATTTATTTAATGGTTACAGTCAACCCTTGCCCCATTGTAACTACAGAGGCAACATATTCTCCCCCTAATTTCTCATCGAGGAAGTTCTTCAGTTCGGTACTGAAGCGGGAAATGGTATAAGCGCGTCCCTGCGCTTCATCCCAAATTGGCACTTGTACGGACATATCGATCACCTTATCGTTGCTGCGGCTCATATCGTAAACACCATTCAAGGCATGAACCTGCAACCAGTCTTCCAATACGGTCTTGAAACTTGCGCTTCCATCGGGCAACGGCTGGTCAAAATCCCAGTCGGTGATAGATTTCGCCAGTACCATTTGGATAGCCATCTCACGACCATTCTTCACAATGTCATTGAAAGAAGCCTGCAACTTGGTAAAGAACTCATCTTTTACCTTTTTGAGAGCATAGTCCGTCAGCTTAATGGTATCTGTAGTGACGTACTTACCACTTTGGAAAGTGGCGCTTGCCAGATTGCCTGCCGTCTGAAATTCAGTTGCCGTCAGCTCCAGCGACACTTCGCTTTGACGTCTTGTATCAGTGGTTGTCATCACTTTGGCAGTCACAATGATATCCGCGCCCATATTCTGAATCATCTTAGTTACGGCATCAGACTGAGTACCGGCTGTCAGCACGTCATTCCGTTTCGCCCGTTTCAGTTGGGCAAGGAAATCTTTCGTCTTATATCCGCGTGAACTGAACTCACTGGTCATTTTGCTCACGGCATAACTCAACATCTGATTGTGATCCAGGATAGCACGTATATCTTCATCTTCCCTGGTATAAGGAACCACCGTCACCGTAGGCAAACTTACCTGGCTGTTGGGAGTGCCCACTGCCATACCAAGATTAGTCTGCACCTTATTCCGATTCAGATCTTTCTGCAAAGCATCGAACAGAATAGTCATTTCCACCGTGCAGCGGTATTGCTTACCTTGTTTTTCCGGTCCCTCCGTAACTGTATAGTCCTTAACAAACACGGAATAACGGTTTTCATCGAAAAAGCGGCGGTCATAGTCAGGTTTTGCAGTAGAAATCATCGGATTTCCTTTATTGACTCCATCCACCCCCGTATAGAATAAGGTATAGAAGGCAGACTTCAATGCCATATTTGCCGCCTCTTTTTTCTTCTCACTGATACCCAGGGCACGGACAGTCAATGTGTTTCCCTGCTGTTGCAGAAAGACCACTTCACTGGAATAATTCTGTCCGCAAAGAGTGGCGGACAGAAATATTCCCAAAAGAAACATAAAACAATGCTTCATAATAACTGTATGGTTTTATTAGTTGAAAATCCCGCCCATCAATGTCTGTTCGCGGGAAACGATCTTTATCGGTTGCTCATCACGGATGGCTTTCATGATTTCTTCACCACCCTTCTGCACCTTACACAAAGAGATATCATCTCCTTCAACCGCCTTCACGGTCAAACGGCCGATTTCCTTCTTGGCCTCGCGTCCGGCAACTTCACGTATGGCATAAACAGTAAATTTCTGGGCTTCTTTCACACCATTCATGGAGCCGAGGTTAATGTACACTTCCTCTGCCTTGCCCTTCTTCTCACTATTTACTTCAAGGATAGTTCCTTCCATTTTGAAGTATTCATCCACAAAGTCGCGCATACTGTATACCGCACTTTTGATAGTGTTGGCAATGGCTTCTTCCTTATTGCCACCGGTTCCTCCGGTCAGTCCGCTGTGCTGGAACGTCTTTGTACCGATCAATGTACCGTTCTTCGGATTGATAACTTTCAGTGTATAAGATACTGAGCCATCATAATATCCTTTTCCATCTCTTGTCTTATAAGCAGCAGTCATAGAAGATACCTGACCTGTAATGATGAACTGTGCCCCCAATTCTTCCATCACTGAGAGGCGGTCCATTTCATTATCGTCACCCGAAGAGATATTAGCAGATGAGCGACGTTGCGATTCAATACGCAAGGCATCCTGTGCATCCACATCAATCAGAATCACACGTTCCATCTTCTGTATACCCTCAATCACCGTATTACGCAAGCCCTCTACCCACGAGAACGGTGCATCGCTGGATCGTTTGAAATAGTCAATGAATACCGTAGGTTTTCCCTTCGGCTCATCAAAGTTCTGGCAATAACCGGCAAGTGAATATACCACACAAAACACTAAGAGTACAATCTTTCTCATAAACTTCTTGAATTATATAATTTAAACTTCTGAACTTGCATCTTACTTTAATTTTTCAAAAATAAACATTTGTTATCAAACCGCAAGAGCGTTTACGTTTATTAACTCAAAAAAGAAATACAATCACGGAAAACAGTGACAACCCCTATACCGTGTACCGATTGTATCAGAATCATGTCCGCATCGTACCCGAACCGTATCTGCACCGTACTTGCTCCGTACATTCTCCACTCAGAGGTACCTCTGACCGAAGGAACTACGGAGTTGGTACGGAGCAAGTACGGCTCAGATACAGTTTAAAGGTAATCCAAGTCGTGATAAGTGAGTCGGTAAGTTATGGTAAGTCGTGGTAAGTGAGTTGGTAAGTGTACAGTAGCAATATGTGGCACGACTTCAAGTGGTTAAAACTCCGTGCGATATTGCCTCAATTCTTTCCGCAAAGCTTGGGCTTTTCCTTCCGTCAATTCATCGAGAAGTGCCCAGAAACGCTCTCCGTGATTCATCTCACGAGTATGAGACAATTCGTGCAGAAGCACATAGTCTATCAGATGTTTCGGCAACAAAACCAGATAGTAAGACAGGTTGATTGTACGCTGTGCCGAACAACTCCCCCAGCGTCCACTGCTGGAATTGATTTTTACACTTTGGTAAGGCAGATTGTATTTCTGTGAAAGCATATACAGACGGGGTGGAAGAATGATCTTTGCATTACGACGCAGAGCCTCCTCGATAACTTTACGTAACCATGCTTGTAATTCCGCATCAGCAAAATCAGCTCCCGGCGGACAGATAATCTGCATCTCTCCCAACTCGGAGCGTGAAAGGAAACGTTCGCGCTGTCCGCTTACAAGACTTAATTTGAAGAACTCCGTATCAATCCGAAAATTTAAGTCTATCATAGGATGAGTATGTTTTTTCCGGGCCACCCGCAAACGGGGACGCAGTTCTTCTATCGCATTCTTTATCTCTTTAAGTGTAGTTCCCGGCGGAATGGTTACATAGATAGCGTCTTCCCGCGTACGAAAAGTCAAACGCCGCGCACGGGTATTCACTTTAATAAGAAAGCGTCCAAGTTCATTATCTTCCAATACATTTTCCAAAACGACAAAACCTCCCAATGAATAAACAGACAAATAAACGAAATATCGTTCGAATATACAAATGACTAGATACCCAAAAACGGACAAGTGTCCGAAAATGAACACCTGTCCTAAAAGAATGCACACTAATTATCAGCACTTTATTAAATTGGCATGAATATTGAGTTATAAGATGCAACCGGACGTTGCCAAAAAAGTTTCTGAAAAAAGAGAAAAAAGTATGCAACCTTTTTTAAGTAACTTACGTCTAATAGATAAACAGGAATAATATAAATGAATAATTATAAAACTAAAAAAGTTATGAAAAAGTTAGCAAGCCTCCTTACATGCATCTGTTTAATCCTTAGTACAACAGCGTGCTCACAAAGCAAGAACTACAGTTCAGGCAACTGGGGTAGTAAAAAAGTGATAGCCAGCAACAAATACGTAACAAAGGACATCAAGGTAGATAACTTCAAGAAAATCAGTGTAGCCGGTAGCCCCGATGTTACGTTTACTCAAAAGTCGGGACGCCCCGAAGTAGAAGTCTACACCTCGGACAATATTGTTGACTTGCTGGATATTAAAGTAAAGGACAACACCTTATATATAGGTTTCAAGAAGGATGTCAATGTGTCTTACAAGAAACTGGAAGTACGTGTATCTGCCGAAACTCTGAATGGAATTTCTGTTGCCGGTTCAGGGGATGTCTTCCTGAAAAACGGTCTCCAGACTAATGACAATTTATCAATCAATGTTGCCGGTTCAGGAGATATCAAAGGCAGTGGCATCAAATGCAATGATATGAAAGTATCTGTAGCCGGATCGGGCGATATCAATGCTGATAATATTACTTGTAATAACCTGAAAGTATCCGTTGCAGGATCGGGTGACATGGTATTGAGAAATGTAACAGCTACGGGCACGGAAGCAAGTGTGGCCGGATCAGGCTCGGCAACTATTACCGGTACAACCCAAACAGCTACTTACAGCGTAGCCGGATCAGGCGATTTGCTTACAGAAGGTTACGAGGCTCAACGCGTTACCGCCAGTGTAGCAGGCTCGGGCAGCATCAAATGTTTTGCAACCGAGTTCCTGAAAGCACGCACCAGCGGCAGCGGAAAGATAGGCTACAAAGGAAATCCGGAACTGGATTACCCGAAGAAGAGCTTGTACAAACTTTAAGATTCTCTCTTACGATTATTATAAAAAGGATAGTTTAACACATTACATTAGCGAAAAGGCTTCCGTGAGGAAGCCTTTCGTTGTTTTTATCCAATGGTTATTTCAAAGGAAGTTAGGCGAATTTCAATAACTTCAGCGTTACTTTAAAATAAAAACATAACGCGGAAAAATACAGCCTTCTTATTTGCATTGTTAACCTTCAAATAATATTAAATATAGAATAGATAAGTAACATATACTAAAGATTACCCGTACTTTTGCAGCAAATTGTTGAAAAGACCAATTAGCTTCTCAATGTAGAGTGCATCCAGCAAGCCAATGGAATCGTATTTTTAGAGCATGACAATAACTAATTATATTTATTATAACCAAACCAAATAAACAGATGAAAAATATAGTGTATGCAATCATTATTTTACTTGTATTTGCAGAATGCAGTAAACAACAGTCCGCTTCGGAAAAATTATTGGATGAGGTAGAAAAAATAATCGAAATCAATCCTGACAGCGCCTCAACTCTATTGGGAAACGTATCTTCCCCTGAAACTCTGGATGACAGATCATTTGCCCGCTGGTGCATGCTTTCAGATAAAATAACAGACAAAATTCATACACCTATTCTACCCACTTATCACCTCGAACGTGCCTACAAATATTTTTTATCAGAAGGCTATGAAGAAGAGCAAGCGCAAATACTACTTTACCTTGGACGCTCATATGCTGAAGATGGAGACTATGATCAAGCGATGACAATCTACACCAAAGCTTTGGAGGTTGCAGAAAAAAATACATTTGAAAATTTAACCGGCTATATAAATTGCTACATAGGTGATTTATATGAAGAAAAAGGCATGTTCGAACAAGCTAACACCAAATATAAACTAGGGGCGAAACATTTCAGATTAGCTCAAAATTTTGATAGCTATGCATGCGCATTAAGGGATATAGGGCGTGAATATGCTGGAATGGATTCATTATCTCAAGCTTTAAAGGTAATGTTTATGGCTGACTCCATAGCCAATATGTCTAAAAACATAGCAATAAAAGCATCTATTTTAAATGGTATCGGAAATATTTATCTCATACAACAAAAATATGATAAAGCTAAACCTTATTACCATAAGGCATTATTGCATGGTACTAATATAATGCCCAACTATATAGCTTTAGTTCAAATGTATATTGAAACTGATTCTTTAGCCAAAGCAAGAGACATATTACAAACATTGCCACAAGAAAATCCGGAATATGCATATAGCATCAATAATCTGTATCACCTAATACACAAAAAAGAGAAAAAATATGATCTGGCACTTAACAATATGGAAGAATGTCTAATTCTATTGGATTCAATCGTAAGAGCAGAAAATCAAATGAACATCCTAAATATAGAAAAGAAGTACAATAACCTTAAGCACAGAGAAAAAATCAATGACCTGACCATCAGCAGACAAAAATATATTATCATTTCCATACTATGTATCCTATCTATATTAGCAATGTTAGCCGTATATTTATGGTACAGAAAAAAGATTGCAGCAGATATTCATAAACAACAGATTGAACTTAGCAATGTAAAATTACAGTTAGTACATTTATCAATAGAGCTGGAAAAGAAGCAGCAGAAGTTATCTACCCTTGAAGAAAAAAATGAGGAATATAACAAGATGAAGGAAGAAATAGCCAGCGTAATATCTAATTATAAAAAGTTACAGAACAAGCTAATTTCAGATTCACCTATATATAAGAATTTAGCACATTTAGCCAATCAAAACATACCTGGAACAAATAAATCTCTGATTACAGAAAAACAGTGGCTCCTCATTGAGAAAGAAATAACAAGCATATATCCTAATCTATACTCTTATATATTGGATATATGTCCCGAGTTATCAGACCAAGAATGGAAGTATTGTTGTTTCTGTATGTTTGGCTTCGACATAACTTCAGAAGCCAAACTACTTAACATCAATCCAACCTCTGTCAGCACAAAGCGTTTAAGACTCAAACAAAAGCTAAATATAATGGTTCCGGCTAAAATGCCTTTTTATGAATATATCGCTTTAAAACTTATGTAAATATGATAATAATCACCCAATAAAAGACACATGAGTATAATCTTTAGTCTATACCACTGATTATCAACATAGTCATGTATATGTATTGAATATGACTTTAGCACTATGCTTCATCATTTATTCGTAATTTTGCAACAAACAAATTACAATAAATACATGAAAAAATTAGTCTTTGCATTATTACTAATAGCTGTTTCATCCAACGTCATGGATGCTGCTATTTTATCAAGATCAAGAATTCAATTTACAAATTCAAAAATCTGGGATACTACAACTAAATCAGTATCCTTTATACCTATTGATGCTTCTGTTGAAGATATTGGTTTAAAAGAAAATGGCGAAGGCTTGATTGGATTATCAGAACTTGTCTTAGAGACGAATTTCAAGCAAAGGATACAAGATACACACATGGGCTTTACAAGTAACATAGAACTGACAGAACCTTTTATTGAAATTGTGAAAGTATTTGTCCGTAACTCTAGTTCTGGAGAAAAATTATATGAAATTGCACCTGTATTAAATACCAGACAAGGAGATCAAATTATACTCAGTGATGGTAAAAGTAGCCAGACATCGGATGCAGAGTTAAAGGCCAATAGTAATTATGATACTTTTATGGCAAAAAGCAAAATTATTACTGATGAAAAGAGTAAATATTATCAGTGTGAAATTAAAGCTAATTCCAATAAAACTCTTAATCCAATTATCCGAATACCTTTCAATATAAACCTACCCGGTTTATCTGAAAGTAAGATGTACAAATTCAAGAATCTCAATACTAATATTTGGTACATTTACGATCCGGTTAAGCGATATGCTTATTCTTTCTACGATATAGACGGTTTTATACCTGAAACCTATGGTATGAATAGCTGGATAAACACTGTACCGGAAAAATCAATATCAATGACGACATTATCTCAATTTTACAAAATAATTGGATTGTAAAACAATGAAGAAGTTAAAGATTATTTCAATACTTATCATTATACTCAGTTTTATAAATTGTACTAATAATGACGATATTGAGGAAGCCCCATCCAAACTGCCCGACTTAAAACAAACAGCTTGGAAAGGTACATTAATAACAAAAACGTCAGGACAGATAACTGATAATGGTGAAGTTAGTATCTTATTCCTCACTGAAAATCGCGGAAATTCCGTAGTGGTTAAAAACGGACGAGTTCAGAAGTGGGATTTCAAATATACAACAGATAACAAGCTGTTAACCATAGAACAACCTTTTAGTTCTATCAACCTTCACTTCTTAGAAGGTGACTGGATATTAACAGAGATAGAAGTAAACAGACTGGTGTTAGTACAAGGACTTAATGATGAGTACAAACAAATGATTATGGATATATATAAAGTAGAGTAAATACCTATCCTTATCAGAACTCATTTACTAAAAATTGATTGAGTAGGAAGGAAATAAAGTCGTTTCCTTCCTACTTTCATTTATTGCTTGTCAATCCTTATTTCTTGTAACACAATCTCCGTTGTTAGGATTTACTGAGAACTTACCCGTATTAGAAATATCCAATGCGAACAGGTTAGCACAAAAAAAATAGGGAAACCTCCCGGCCTCCCTATTCGTATTGTTAACTTTAATATTAAATGCAGAGTATATCTCCATTTAATGCCTTTATGCCTTAGCGGATGGTTTTCAAACCTTTCATCTCCGCTTTATCAGCCTCTTTGATGCTGATGGCAACGCCACCGCTGGCGGCTAATTTCTGTTTCAGTACACTCTTAGGTGTCACTACTACCTTACGTATACGATAGCTTTGGGGATTGGTGTCCCAATCTGCATCCTTGCCATCTTCGTAAATGGTAGCGATATATTGTTTTCCTTCCGGAAGCCAGGAGAAAGGAATCGTCGCCGTACGACTATTCTCATCGGTAATGCCGCCAACAAACCATTCGTTTTTACCTTTTGCCTTGCGGGCTACGGTGATATAATCTCCCGGTTCAGCTTCCAGGTACCAGCTATTGTCCCAATCTACCGCAACGTCTTCAATGAATCGGAAGGCATCCGGGAAACGGGCGTAATTGGAAGGCAAGTCGGCTACCATCTGGATAGGAGAAGGCATGGTCATGTAGAGTGCCATTTGCTTCACCAAAGTGGTATGCACACGTTCGTTGGGTTTCTCACCGTTGTAATAAGACAGTCTTGTCTCGAAAATACCCGGGGTATAGTCCATCGGACCACCTTTCAGGCGGGTAAAAGGCAGAATACAGGTATGATCGGGATCATTGCCACCCATTGTTTCGAACTCTCCGCCACGGGCAGATTCCTGAGCCAGCCAGTTAGGGTAAGTACGACACAAACCGGTGGGGCGTACTGCCTCGTGGCTATTAACCATTACTTTATAATCAGCAGCGCGACGGGCTACATGGATGTAATGGTTGTTCATCCATTGGGAAGAGTGGTATTCATTACGGGGGATGATATAACCTACGTAACCGGTTTTCACAGCATGATAACCATTGTCTACCATGAACTGGAAGGCCTCATCCAATTGGCGTTCGTAGTCGGCAGCATTGGCGGCTGTTTCGTGATGCATCACCATTTGCACGCCTTTTTCTTTGGCGTAACGTTGCAGCTCTTTAACGTCGAAGTCGGGATAGGCTTTGTTGAAGAGGAACTGACGATCTTTTCGATAGGAAGCCCAGTCTTCCCAACCTTCGTTCCAGCCTTCTACCAGTATTCCGTCGATGCCATGGGCGGAGGCAAAGTCGATATATTCCTTCACATGGGTGGTATTGGCGGGGTGATGACCATTGGGTTTCAGTTTGGCATAATCCGTAATGCCGGGCTTGGCCTGGTAGAAATCACTATATGCCCAGGTCTTTCCTTCGCCTGTGAACATTTCCCACCACACGCCGACGAATTTCATCGGACGAATCCAGGAGGTATCTTCATATTGGCAAGGTTCGTTCAGATTATAAATCAATTGAGAAGCAAGAATGTCACGGGCATCATCGCTAACAATAACGGTACGCCAGGGAGACAGCACGGGCAGTTGCAAGTAACCTTTCTTACCTAATTTATCGGGAGTCAGGTGGGCACTCAGTTTAAACTGCTTATCATCTACATTTAGCAACATACCGGCATAATCCACTAAAGCGGCTTCATGTATATTCAGGTAGATGCCATCTTCGCTTTTCATCATTAACGGGGTTTGCACTGTCAGGCCGCCTTCGGCTTTAGATTCATAAGATTTCTTGGCAATTCTTTTCTCCATATCCACTGCTATTTCCGATAGAAGGGCGGTGGTATAGGCAAACTCGTTGGTATCATAGTCGCCGGGAATGCAAAAGGCTTTATGATTTCCTGTGAGATTGAATTCGGTTACTTCATCTTTTACGGTGAGGTAGTTCATCTTGCGTTGCAAAGGCAGTTCGTAGCGAAAGCCCAGACCATCATTGAACAGACGGAAACGGATATTTAGGATACGTCCCGTTTCCGGTTGTTCTAAGGTGACGGTCATTTCGTTATAATGATTCCGTACCCGGTTGTACTCACCCCAAACGGGATTCCAGTAGTTATCAACAGAAGCACGTTCAAGGTTTGTTTGTTTGAATCCTCGGGTCAGGTCGGCTTCTTCCGTCAGGAGACCTAAACGACCGGAAGTTAAAACGGGTTTGCCTTTATAGTCCAGCCGGTATGCCGGAACGCCGTCTGCCTGCTCCATAAACTCCAATGACAGGTTACCGTCAGGAGAAGTGAGTTGCTGGGCCGAGGCGAACGAACCGAGGCAAAGGAAAAAGGCAATAAAAAGAGAATGTTTCATATTCTATTATGGTTTTAGTATGATACTTTTAAACACTAATATCATCTCATCAATACTTAAAGATTCGATACTGATAAGGGCACAGGCTCAGTTCTGCTTCCAGCTTCTCTTCTGTTCCGCTATACATATCTTTACTTGGATGTCCGTTCCACTCTTGCGGAAGCGTCACATTTACTTCACGATTACGTACATTTACAGCAACCAACACACGATCTTTACCATCCTGTTTCTCAAATAGTAGCACATCGGGTTGCGGATATGTCTTCAATCCCCCTTTACGGATAGCCGGATACTCGTTGTAAAGAGCCATCAGACGGCAGTATTCCTGATACAGTTCACTGTTCCCCGTCCAATCCACCGGAACATACGTAAAGAAGTTGATAGCTTCGGGATAACCCGCCTCTTGTGAACCATAAATCAACGCTCCTCCATGCAGATAAGTAGTCAGCACGAAAGCTGCCATAGAGCCGCGCATATCTCCGAATTCTTTAATAGGCGACATCTTTGCCGACTCATCATGATTGGTGGTAAAACGCAGTTTCACTTTTCCTACGGGGATAGTATCATACTCCGCCTTATCCGTAGCAAACAGTTCCTGTGCCGGAGCATCTTTTACGAATACATCGCGAAGTGACTCCAGAAAGTCCCAGGAATAATTCATATCGAAACCTGCATCAAAGTGATCGCGTCTTTTCCCTTCAGCCAGCATCAGCAACGAACGCTCGGGGATGGCACGCAAAGAATCGAGCGCCTGTTTCCAGAAGTCGAAAGGAACAAAGTCCGCCGCATCGCAACGGAAGCCATCAATGCCGATTTCAGTAACCCAAAACTTCATGGCTTCAATCATTGCCAGGCGCATCTCCTGATTATCAAAGTTTAAGTCAGCCACATCCTTCCAACCGGTTCCGGCAGGAAAGATTATGTTTCCGGCCTCATCCTGCGTATACCATTCTTTGTTGGCAATCCAAGCATTGTCCCAGGAAGTATGATTGGCTACCCAGTCGATAATCACATTCATCCCCTTCTGATGGCAAGTGGCAACCAAGGCCTTAAACTCATCCAGTGTACCGAACTCCGGATTCACTCCTTTGTAGTCCTTCACACAATAGGGGGAATTCACAGATTTCTCCTGCCCCACTTCATTGATCGGCATAAACCACACCACGTTGATTCCCAATGCCTGAATGGAATCTAAGCGACGCTCCACCGCCTTGAATGACTTCTCAGGAGCAAACACTCGCGGATTGACCTGATACATCACCACATCTTCCACAGCAGGCAATGCCGCAACTTCCACCGCCGCTTCGCCCTGCCGCTTACCTGTACAAGCAGCAAGCAGACACAGCAGGCTTACAACAAATATATATTTCTTCATATTATCCTTCTATTTTCCAGATGTAATATTGATAGGGCTCCAACGTAATCGTTCTTGGCAACACGGTGCTTTCTCCGGTCCAGAGATTCTTCGCACTATCCCCTACCCGCTCCATAGGCAGATTCAATCTTTCCTGATTACCACTGGTATTTATCAGTACCAGTATCTTTTCCGTACTGGAGATACGATAAGAGCATATCGCTTTACTCGTCTGATAAAGTTTGATCTCTCCATTCTGTAAAGCAGGAGAATTGCGATACAACTGCATCAGTTTGGTATAATCCGCCTGATAATCGGCATTAGAGTTCCAGTCCATCGCCTGATAGCCAAAGAAAGAGAGGGCCTTGTCATAAGCCAGTTCCTGCGAACTATAAATCATTGGGCAGCCACCCATAGAAATAGAGGCCACAAAGGCTGAGAAAGCACCTTCCTTGGTTTGATAAGCCTGCACGGGCGATTTCTCGGAAGCCATATCATGGTTGGTGGAATAACGCATAAGTAACCGTTTATCTGTTACCGAAGCAAGCTCACTACGATGTGTATCATACAAATTAGCCACAGAAGCGCTTCCTGCATATACATCCTGTAGTTTATAAGCGAAGTTCCAGGCATACAGCATATCAAAACCTGCATCGTAGAGTGCAGTTTGTGAACCTTCGGCCAGCATCAGCAAGGTACTTTTGGCGGCACGAAGCTTCGTGATAGTTTCCTTCCAAAAGTCATTGGGCACACCTTCGGCATGGTCGCAACGGAATCCGTCTATGTCAGCTTCGGTCAGCCAGTAAAGCATAGCCTCCTGCATGGCGGCACGCATGGCAGTGTTGTCATAATTCAAATCAGCCACATCGTCCCAACCCATTCCGGGGGGAGAAACAATATTGCCGTTGGCGTCCTGCGTATACCAGTCCTTATGTTCCGTAGTCCAGGCATGATCCCAGGCGGTATGGTTAGCTACCCAGTCCAGGATTACCAACATACCTTCGGCATGGGCCTTCGTGACTAATGCTTTCAAATCGGACAGTGTTCCATAGGCAGGATTAATAGCCCGATAGTCTTTCACACAATACGGAGAACCGACAGCATTCTTTTCACCTTGCTGGAAAATGGGCATGAGCCAAAGAACATTGGCTTCCAGCTTTTTGATACGCGGCAGTTGGGCAGTCAGTCCATTCAGTACTTGCGTTTCACCGAAGAGTGCCGGATTGGCTTCATAAATCACCATTCCGTCTGTAGTAATGTCATCTGCGGGAGGCGGCATGTCAGGATCATCATCCGAACTGCATTCGGTAAAGCTCAACAGCAAAAGGCTGGAGCACAAAATCTTAAGGATATCCTTTATTCTCATATCTATTTAATTAATTGAGATAGTATAAGTTATAATTTCAAATAATCTGTTTCAAGCAATGAAACTAAGAGTTTCTCGGTGTGAAACAGAGAGTTTCAAGTAATGAAACTACTTGTTTCAAGGCATGAAACAAACGGTTTCCCATCTTGAAACTCAAAGCATCTTAGGGCTTGGGCAGTTTTTCATAAGAAGTAGCTGTGATAGAGAAGTAGATATCTCCTATCAATGCTGTATACAGCCCGCCATCTTCTATTTGCTGTCCGCCTCCATTGTTATTGAAAATCAGATTCGAATACTTACCCACGTGCTCCGATAAATCAAAGTACTTATAAGTAACACCATTGATCTCCCTCGTTCCGGTTACTTGTATGCCCGGCCAACTGTCGCCAATTGCAGCGTCGCCCCAGCCATAGAGAGTCAAAGCTTCCCAACCGGAGTTATCCTGTACATACACGGTGCAATCTTTTATTTCACTACAACCCGCTTCCGAGATGCGGAGATAGTAATCGCGATCTATCGTCAGATTATAGTCTTTCAACTGATTTCCAACGCCGTTATCATTGAATATCAGGTTGATATTCTTATTTGTGCAAGCCGGTGTCAAATGGAAACACTTATACGTTGTACCGTTGATTTCCTTCGTTTCTGAAACCTGTATGCCGGGCCAGCTGCTACCAATAGCCGCATCTCCATAGCCATACAGCGCCAACGCATTCCAACCGGTATTATCCTCCACATAAAGGGAATAGCTTGTACCGTGTGTTGCAGGATCTATCTCCTCACACTTCTCAGGAGTTATGCTGAAATAGAAATCGCGGCTGAAAGTGATGTTCTTTACGAAAGACAGCACGAGTCCGGGATCGTCTTCCTTTTTGTTATTATTAAATGTCAGCTTCAGACTCTGATTCATCAATTCCACATCGGTTTCAAAGTATTTATAAACCACTCCGTTGATTTCCTTCGTTCCGGCAGGTTCAAGTCCCGGCCAGTCTTCATTGTTATCACCTGCCCCGGAGATGTAAAGTGCCAGATCTTCCCAACCGGACTGGTCATCCACATAGATGCAATAACTTGCTTCCGGGTCTATCTCTTCAAAGCCTTTATCGGTAATGCGGAAGTAGAAGTTTCTGTTGAGTGTCACCACCGGACCGTCAAACTGCTTTCCATCATTATTATTGAAAATTAGATTCACACCTTCATAACCATCCAGAGCTTTCCCCATATCGAAGTATTTATAAGTAACCCCATTGATCACTTCCGTACCTTTCACCGCAATACCCGGCCAAGCAGGTGTTACATCACCGGCACCGGCCCAACCGTACAAGTAAAGATTATCCCAACCGGACTTATCAGCCACATAAACCACAAAGCCATCATGTCCTTCTTCTTCCGTATTAAAGTAAGCCTCCCAGCGGTCTACCCATACATTGGTACGGGTTCCCACCTTTACATCCAACTGATGCACCACAGCTTCATTCTTCACCGAACGTTCCTCACCTTTCGAGGCCGATACGAAGTAGAAGCCGTCTGCCAGTGTCTTTCCATCTTTGAAAGTAGAAGGTAGCAGATAGATTCCCCACTTGGATTCACTACCGGTAGCTTTCTCCAACTGCCATTCCAGATTACCTACAGCAGCTTCGGCTCCTCCGTTGAAGTCGCCCACAATGTAGTATTCGTCATCGGCAGCACTGCCTTTCGGCATGATGACTTCCAGCAATATAGCGTTCGCCTTGATTTCGAACTGAGGCAGTTCATCATCGAATATAATCGTATCTGTATCGTCGCACCCGTTGAGCAGAGCAAACAACGGCAACATAAACAGCCAATAAATTATCTTTTTCATGGATTTTCTGTTTTTGAGTTATTTATAATTCGGGTTCTGTATCAGTCCTTGATTGACAAGCAATGCAGAAGCAGGCAACGGATACCACTCATATTTACGATCACGCTTGGCGGGATAAAGTTGACCATTGTCCGTGGCACGTCCGAAGAACCACCACTGGCCTTGCGTGAATTTGTCGAAACGACGCAGGTCTGTACGGCGGCGGCGACCTTCATTCAGGAACTCAACACCCCACTGACTCAACATCCAGTCCATATCGAAAGCGGTGAAGCCACGGCCCGGTTTGTCTTTCACGTCTGCCCAGTCGCCGGCACTGAAGTAACGTTTACGTACTTCGTTCACCAGTTCTTTGGCCTTGTCGGCTTGTCCGGCACGCATTTCACACTCTGCCAGCATATAGTACACTTCGCTCAGGCGGAATTCCACTTCATCGATGTTCTGAAAGTCGATGGCTGCGGAAGTAGGATATACCGGATACTTTACCAGACGGAGACCGGAGTTCGTCTCACCCCAACGCGGTGACATGACGGTTTCCAAGTTGCGTCCGAGGTTCATAAACGTACCTACCTGGTCTACATACGCCAAGTCTTGTCCGTCACGGTCGGCATCGGCTTTCAAGGCCTCACCCTTACCATAGTTAGCTTTTATGGTACCTTTCAGGAAGATACCGCTGTAGCCGTTCTTCTTATCATAATTATAGTTCTTTTTACGGATGTCGCGGTCGTCGAAGCGTTCGTAGACTGCACCCAGTTTATCACCGTAAGCCGCATCGAGGAAGCAGGTAGCTCCCTGTGTACCTCCCAATTCATTCACCGTTCCCGCATTGTCATACGAAGGAACCAGACAAGTACAGTTCCAGCCACTCTGACTGTAAGTGCCTCCGAAATAATCCCAGATGTTATAAGGATAGAAAGTCATGCGCATCCATCCCATATTCAGTTTACCGTCTTCGCAGGCAAAAGCCATGATGACTTCGGGACATTCCGTATTATTGATAGAGTAAATATCGCGGTAATCCTTTGCCAATTCATATTTTCCATATTTACCGCTGATTATTTCACGGCACAGTTCGGCACATTCGGTATAGTGGCTTTCTTTGATGAACACTTCGGCATTCAGCAACAGACGGGCCTTGATCATACGGTTCACAGCCTTGTTCATGCGGTTCACTTGATTTTCTACCATTCCTTCGTAGCAATCATCCAGCTCGGTAGCAATGAAGTTATAAATCTTCTTGCAACTTGTATCGAAGTCCGGGTCGGCAGTGGGTGGCAATTCACCGTCTACGGTGGCCGGTTCAATATTCAGCGGCAATGCACCACCCCAGATTTCAAAGATATTGTAATAAGCCCAGGCACGAAGTGTACGTACTTCGCCTTCATAAGCTTTCAGTTTCTCATCAGTCATCTTCAGGTCGGCAGAAGTTAGCTTTCCCATATCAGCCAATAAGGTGTTACACAGGCCGATAGTGGTCCATGCATTCTCCCAGGCACTACGGATAATCTTGGCATCGGGAGTCCAGTTCTGAATGGAGAAGATAAACTTTTCACCTTCATCATATCCCCACTGACCGCCATTCCATACACGCCAGGTCACCTGATCGGCAGGAAATTCCTGCATGTACCAGAAGTATTCGGCATAACTGGTAGCACCTGTGGAATAAATAGTAGCTACCGCACTCTTCACACTATTCTCGTCCTGATAATAGACGCCGGAGTCTACACGGTCGAACACTTCTTCCGTAAGGTCGAAGCAACCGCTCAATGAACAACCCAGAATGATTGCCAACAGACATTTATATTTCAGATATTTCATAATTCTTTTCTGTATTTAGTTATTAAAGGAGTTGACAAGGCTTCAGGCGACAAGTTGACAAGGGGAAATGACTCTCTTACTAAACGAAACTATTATCCTCGTTCCCTTGTTAACTGCAACCTTGTTAACTATATCTATTTGAAACGGATATTCAAGCCTACGCTCAACTGAGTAGCCGAAGGATAGGCACTGTTCGTATCTACACCCGGAGTCAGTCCGTTGATGGCAACAGCTGAAGGATCGTTACCGGAATAACCGGTCAGCGTAAACAGATTCTTAGCTGTCAGATAAACTCTCATACCTTTGATGAACTTGTTTTCTTTCGGGGTAATGGTATATCCTAGAGTCAGGTTATCCAGCTTAAAGTAATCACCCTTTTCAAGGAAGAAAGAAGAGATTACACCGCCACCGGTTGTAATATCCGCATCTTTTCCATAAGCATCGCGCAGCACATTGTCCGTACCGCAACCTTTCAGACCCATTCCGTAACGACGCATATTGAAGATTTCAAAACCGAAAGCACCGTTGAACATCAGGCTCAGGTCGAAGTTCTTATAACGGAGCGTATTACTCCAGGAAAGATAAGAGGTCGGCGTACCATTACCGATATGGCGTTTGTACTTCACATCTGCCTTGGATACAGGAACTTTTTCGCCTTCATCGGTATAAATCATCATATCCCCATTCTCTACACCGGCATACTCGTAGCCATAGAACTGGCCGATCTTGCTGCCTTCTTCCACGCGGAAGAAGTATTCGCTCGTACCTACACCCGGTTTCTGATACAGTTCCACATAAGAAGCTTTGTACAAGCTGTTGGAGAGTTTATCCAGTTTCGTAGTGCCGTAAGAGTAGTTGATACCCGTTGTCCATTCTACGGGAGTTCCTTTGAAAGCGTCGCCTTCCAGAGAAACTTCGATACCACGATTCACAGTGGTTCCTACGTTTACCAGAATTGTAGAGTAGATGTAGGGAGGCTGTGGAGCCGTATAGTTATAAAGCAAGTCGCGTGACTGGCGGTCGAACCATTCAACAGAACCACGCAATCTGTTCCACAAGGCAAAGTCAACACCGATGTTCATACTGACACTCTTTTCCCAGCCCAGTTTGGAATTGGCATTCACTGAAGGAGCATAACCTGTTACCCAGGCACCGTCCATCAGATAGGTATCCGTAACATTCAACTGGGCATTTTTATGAGAGCCGTAAGTGGCTAATGACTGGTAGCAATCGAAGTCCGAACGACCTGTTACACCATAGGAAACACGGGGTTTCAAACTCTGAACGATGTTTTGGTGGTCTTTCAGGAAACCCATATTCGCCATTTCCCAGGCAAGAGAAAGAGATGGGAAAGCACCCCATTTATGATCTGCACCGAATTTCGTAGAGCCTTCGTAGCGGATGGAAGCGGAAGCAATCAACAGATTCTTCCAATTATAGTTGATACGTCCGAAGACACCGATCAGTTTGGCAAGAGATTTACCAGTACCCATGCTTGCTTTTCCTTTAGCAAGATAAGAACCGCTTCCAAGGTTATTCCAGAGAATATCATCGAAATTGAAATCACTGTTTCCGGCTTGCAGGCGCTCCCAAGTGGTTTGCTCATAGTTATAACCGACCATTGCCTTGAAGTTGTGATCACCCAGATCCAACGAGTAGTTACCTAACCACTCCAGGCGGGACGTGTACCACTTCTGGTAAGTCACTTCTGCACGTCCGTTATAGCCGTTCCAGTAAGATTCACCGGCAGTGGAAGGGGTATAATAGTGTTGTTTCAGATCGTTGTAGTGCAAAGAGTAGCTCAATGAAGTATTCAGCATTTGCTTTTCCGAACGGATCAGGTTGACTTTTACCTCAGCAGTACCCAGCAGGTAAACGCGCTGACCGTTATTGTCGATTTCTTTCAGTTCCTGCACCGGGTTGCGTGCTCCGGTAGGAGAAGTAGGCTGGAAGTAAGTTCCATCCTCGTTATACAAAGGCATGGTAGGGTTCATGCTCAGGGCAGTATCGAACATACCGTCGTTACCCCATACTTCATTCACGCGACGGGCGTTGAGTGAACCGTTCAGTTCTACGATTCCATCCATCATACGCTGGTTCAGGACGAAGCGTCCACCGAATTCTTCACGGCTGCTGTTCAGATCGAGGCCGGTTGCTTTCTTATAATTAAAGGAAGCGCCATAGTATCCGTTCTTGGTACTGCCGTCGATAGAAAGATATTGGTTGTTATCATAAGAGAAATCACGCAGCAAGAGGTCATACCAATCAGTAGAATACCCATAATCCGTTGCACGACGGGAACGACGGAATTCGTCTGCACTCAAAATATCCGGACCGCTCTTTGCCAGATTCACACCGAACCAGCTGTCGTAAGTCACTTGGGCACGTCCGGCTTCTCCGGCTCCCTTACGGGTAGTGATTAGGATCACACCATTAGCACCGCGTGTTCCGTAGATGGCAGCAGAAGCGGCATCTTTCAGTACGGTCATAGACTCAATGTCCTGTGCTGCCAGGTTGCGGATATCGCCACCTGCCACACCATCAATTACCACCAACGGGTCATTGGATGCCGAAATAGATGTTGCACCACGAATCTGAAGAGAGGAACTTGCATTCGGATTGGCTGCCGCCGTATTGTTTACGGTCAAACCGGCAACTTTACCGGTCAGCATCTCCATCGGATTGTTCATAGAACCTTGCAGGAACTTCGATCTGTCTACCTGCACAATGGAACTGGAAAGTTCTTTCTTGCTCAATGAACCGTAGCCCACCACAACGACTTCATCCAGTGCCTGAGCGTCTTCTGACAGCACTACATTGATTTCCTGACGTCCACTACAGGGGATCTCTTGTGTTTTGTAGCCAATAAAGGAGAAAACAAGGACGGAAGAAGGCTTCACGCCCGACAAAGTGTAATTACCGTCAATATCGGTAATGATACCATTAGTTGTACCTTTCACAGTTACGTTAGCACCGATTACAGTTTCACCCGTGGTATCCGTTACTTTTCCTTTCACGGTTAAATCCTGGGCAAAGGACGCCACTGCAAAAAGTAATCCGGCCATAAGAAGAAGAGACCGGCACAAACATAACTTTGTTCTTTTTACATTCATACTATTAGTTTTTAGATTAGCAATCATTCTGTTCACCTCCACAGGTTGAGGCGACAGTGCAAATGTCTGTAAAAAGAAGGGGGAAAGAAAAGAGGACTAAAGAAAATCTAGATTAACAAAAGGATCAAAATATTATATATCAGCAAGATAAAACAAATAAAGGGCGTTAAAAAACTAAATGAAAACAAAGAAAGCAGAATAGAAAAAACGGGATTTTGGGTTATTTCGGAGGGGTTATGAGGGAAAGTCGACAAGGGGACGAGTTGACAAGGGGACAAGGTTCCATGCGGCATAGAAGCATTGCGCAGCCCCTTGTTCCCTTGTCAACTCGTCAACTCGTTTCCTTCCTTTCTATTTCATATAGCTCACTAACCAGCAAAAGACCCAATCTTCATCACCTCTTCCTCAAAATTATCACGGCAAAGAGAACGATTCTTCAATTTGGAACGATAGGTATAAATAGTAGTAATGGAATAACGCAGGAAGCCTGCAATCTTGGCACTGTCCGTAATTCCCAAACGAATTAAGGCAAATATACGAAGTTCCGTTGTCAGCCGTTCATCCTGTTTAGGAATAATTCTTTCTTCTTCCGGCAACAACTCATTAAAGCGTTTCACAAAATCAGGGAAAATACTAAGGAATGAATTATCGAAGTTTTGATAGAATTCTTTCAGTTCTTCATCGATGAAACGGGACGATTTCAACGTTTTATAGAGTTCTTCCACCTTCCCCGAAGCTGCCTGTTTGTTAAGCATCCGACGGTATCCCTCCAACTTGTCAATGTATGTGGAACACAATCCCATAAATCGGCCGACATACTCCTCCTTAATATGATTAGCCTCCGTCAGTGAGTCATTCGTTTCGTGCTGTCTCTGATTTACTTCGATCAATCTTTCATTCAGAAGTTTCAGCTCTTCATTCATTGCCAGCAAATCCTGTCGCGCACGGGCCAACTTCTTCACCTGACGAATTACATACCAGACCGCACATGCCAGAAACAGCGTCAGCAAACTGGTAACAACCAGGAAGATCTGTAACACCTGCTGATGCTTCTGTTTCTCCACCTGATAGGCATGGTCTATGACCGGGAGCATCCTTGAAGCCTGCACATTCCGGAGACGGGCATTGTAGAAATTGGCATCTTCCATACTGCGCTTCATATAAACATCCGCCCGTTGTAACTGCCCCTCTTCATATAACAGTTCCGCCAATGCACGCAAGGAATTGTTCTCTTTCACCACACCACGAATATCGGCAATTGCACTCTTTATCAAATATTCTTTTTGCTTTTCCCGCTGTCCCGTACTCTGATAGATAAAAGCAAGAATAGAGGTCACCACTGCATAATCCCGTGTATCCGGTGAAAGTTTTTGATGATAAACTTCCAACATTTCAATGGCTTCCTCTCCTCTTCCTTGTTGCAGAAGTTCGGGAGTATAAGCTATGACATACTGATAAGACCCCTCTTCTACCATCTGCAATACAGAGTCGCGGTAGATATACAGGTTATTCAGATATTCAATCTGATATTCGTCATCCATCGCATACTCTGCATGATAGAGATAAATATCTTCAAAAGTGATGTAATATTCAATGAGTTGGTCTCTGGAAAGTTGCTTGCTATCTATAGACTTCAACAAGGCCACGCCTTCTGCATACAGACCTGTCTTTCCCAAGATACTTGCCTTCTTCAGTTTGGCCTCATTCAGCCAGTCTTGATTGTTGTGCTGAAGGGCAATCTCGATATTGCGATTGATATAATGTCTTGCTGAATCGCAAATATACGCTTCATATTCATCAAAAAGTTGTTGATTGATATGGTACTCATCAGAAGGAGAAGTACTCTTACGAGTCCGGAAATATTCTTTAATCTGATCAATGCGTTTCAGTCTGGCCTGCTCATATTGAGCGGTGTTTTCAATTGTCCTGTCCAGAACTACCAGTAAAGAATCTATTTTCTCCTGCGCTTGCAGAAGGCAACAGAACAGCAAAGAGATTACAAAAAGCAGGTACCGGTCTTTCATGCTTACAAACGTTTACGAACAGGACAAAGATATAAAATCCTACTATAATAACCATCTTACCAGTTCGTTTTTAATAAATCGTCTCAGCTTTGAAAAGCATATATACATAAAAGGGACGCTGCATCTCGCGGCGTCCCATCTATCTTAGTTAGTTTTTATAAGAATTTGAGAGAATTGAAACTTCACAGCCTCAATTTGTTGTTTTAATAAAGCACACTAACTATATTTATGTTTAAAGCAAATGAAAATGTTATTCTTAAAAGCAAATGAAAACGTTACTTCTTCAGTTCCACCTTCTTCTCTATCCGTTGCAGACTATCCAGAATCTGTTGTTCATGGGTAATCGTCACGTCTCCCGAGAGAGCTACCGAAGGTGTGGTAATTTGTTTGCCTATCGTATCGGCTGCGGCTACTTCTTTTATATCACTATAGAATGAATGTTGCATCACATTCCCTAATGAAAGTACCACTGCCACTACTGCGGCGGCCTTGAACAGCGGAACGAAACGTGCGGTAAGCGTCAAGCGTTTTGCCTTCACCACCGGAGTCTCCACTTCTGCAAGCACACGGGCGTCGAAATCTGCTCCCAACCCCACTTCTTGTTGCAGTTGCTGATATACGAACAAATCTTTGTAGCGAAGCAAATGCTCCGGAACGTCGCTTCCGTTAAAGAAAGCACGCAACTGCGCTTCTTCCTCAAGGGAAGTCTCACACTGCCAGTAGCGTTCTAAAAGTTGTTCTATATATTTACAGTCCATAACCATCTATATCTAAATACCGTTGTTTTACTTTTTGCCTCGCCCTGAAGAGGTTCACTTTTACCTGTTCCTCCGTCAAATGCAGGACGACCGCAATTTCTTTATAACTCTTACCCTCTATATCCCGAAGCTGCATAATCAGCCTTTGCTTATCGGGGAGTTCATTGACCAGACGATGGATGAGTGTCATTTGCTCTTTATCCACCAAGTGATCGTAAGGATTGGATGCTCCGGAAGTCTGTTCCATTTCAGGTGTCAGTTCCACGGTCTGAGCGTCTTTTCTTTCGCTACGGTCTATTGCCAGATTCTTTGCCACTGTCAGGCAATAAGCCTCGATAGAACCGAATTTCGTCCACTCATCACGTTTGTTCCAGACTCTTATCAGTGTTTCCTGCACAACGTCTTCTGCCTCTGCTCTGTCGAAAGTAATCCGGAGAGCCAACCGAAAGAGTTTGTCTTTCAGAGGGAGAATGTCATTCCGAAAACTGATTTCTTGCATCTCTATTAATAATGACGGTTAAGTATATGGAAAGTTACAGTTGATCACTACTTTTTTTGAATTATTTTTTGATGCGGGTTCCGCTATTCTCGTTAATTGCTGACGCTAAGGTAATTACCACTTCAGTTACTCCCGCATTCAAAGCTTCAAAAGAATTCTCCAGCTTGGGTATCATACCTCCTTGAATAACACCGTCCGCTACATATTGTTTGAATTCGACAGGAGTGATCTGAGGTATCACGCTATCGTCATCGTTCTCGTCACGAAGCACACCCTTCTTCTCAAAACAGAATACCAATGTCACATCGAACAAAGCAGCAAGGGCTTTTGCAGTCTCTCCTGCAATAGTATCGGCATTTGTATTCAGCAGATTGCCTGCACCGTCGTGCGTCAGCGGAGCCATTACGGGAACTACTCCTTTATGGATCAAATCACCCAAAAACTCTGCATTCACTTGCTTTACATCACCCACAAAGCCATAGTCGACGTCTTTTACCGGGCGTTTCACGGAACGGATTACATCCATATCCGCACCAGTCAATCCCAGTGCATTGACACCACGCGCCTGAAGTCCGGCTACAATATTCTTGTTTACCAGCCCGCCATACACCATCGTCACTACTTTCAGCGTTTCGGCATCCGTGATACGACGCCCGTTTACCATCTGGCTTTCAATGCCCAGTTGGGCAGCCAATTTTGTGGCCGAACGGCCACCTCCGTGTACCAAGACTTTGTAGCCCTCAATAGCTGCAAAGTCATCCAACAACTTATGGAGGGTAGCTTCTTCCTCCACGATTTTGCCACCCACCTTTATTACTGTTAGTTTTTCTCTCATAATTCAGTTGACAAGTTTTTTAGTTAACAAGTTGACAAGGGGAGAAGACAAAATGAACAAAGCAATAAAGCGCAGCTCCTTGTCAACTTGTTCCCTTCTCAACTCGTCAACTTTTCTTATTCCAAATAGGTATATCCGTACAGACCGGAACGATAATTGGAAAGGAACTCTTTACCTTCTTCCAACGAAATACGTCCCTCTTTTACTGATTGAGTCACCCAAGTCTCCAGTGTACGCACCAGCTTCTTAGGGCTATATTGAACATAGTCAAGCACTTCCGCTACAGTTTCACCATCAATCACCTGTTCGATGGTATATCCCTTCTCGTTAACAGATACATGCACAGCATTCGTATCGCCGAAAAGATTATGCATATCACCCAAAATCTCCTGATAAGCACCTACCAGGAACACACCCATATAATAAGGTTCCTTACTCTTTAAAGAATGAGTGGGCAGATAGTGTGCCACATTCTTAGTCGAGATAAAGTTAGCTATCTTTCCATCCGAGTCACAAGTGATGTCCTGCAAGGTTGCCGCACGGTCGGGACGTTCATCCAGGCGCTGAATGGGCATAATCGGGAATATCTGGTCGATAGCCCAGGAATCCGGCAGGGACTGGAACAGCGAGAAGTTACAGAAATATTTATCCGCCAACAGTTTCGGCAATCCGCGAAGTTCATCGGGAGCATGCTTCAAGCCGCCTGCAATCTGGTTCACCTCACGCATAACAGACCAGTAAAGACGCTCAATCTGTGCACGTGTTTTCAAATCCACAATTCCATGACTGAACAAGTCGAGCGCTTCTTCACGAATTTGCTGTGCATCGTGCCAGGCTTCCAGCATCTTATTTTGATTCAATGTATCCCAAATGCCATAAAGTTCCTGCACCAATTCATGGTCTTCCTCGGTTACTTCTTCATCATCGTCCCATTCGGGCAAAGTGGTGGTTTCCAAGACTTCAAAAATAAGTACGGAATGATGGGCAGTCAGTGCACGTCCGCTTTCCGTAATAATATTGGGATGGGGAATACCATTCTTATCACTGGCATCTACCAAAGTGGAAATAGAGTCATTCACATATTCCTGAATGGAATAATTGACGCTACTTTCGCTGCTGGACGAACGTGTTCCATCGTAATCTACGCCCAAGCCACCACCGATATCCACGAATTCTACTTTGAATCCCATAGCATGAAGCTGCACATAGAATTGAGACGCTTCGCGCAAGGCCGTCTTAATACGACGGATCTTTGTCACCTGGCTTCCGATATGAAAATGTATCAATTTCAGACAATCTTTCAGTCCTTTTGAGTCTAAAAAGTCGAGTGCTTCGAGCAATTCACTGGAACTGAGTCCAAACTTACTTGCATCGCCGCCTGAATCTTCCCATTTGCCACTTCCTGAAGAAGCCAGTTTAATACGAATACCAATATTAGGCATAACATTCAGCTGCTTCGCCATCTTGGCAATAAGTTTTAGCTCGTTCATTTTTTCTACTACAAGAAAAATGCGTTTACCCATCTTCTGGGCAAGCAAAGCCAACTCTATATAGCTCTCATCCTTATAGCCGTTGCAGATAATCAACGAGTCAGAATCTGAGTTAATAGCAATCACGGCATGAAGTTCAGGCTTCGACCCGGCTTCCAACCCAAGATTGAATTTCTTTCCATGGCTGATAATCTCCTCTACCACAGGGCGCATCTGATTAACCTTGATAGGATAGATGATAAAGTTCTGCGCTTTATAGCCGTACTCCTCAGCGGCCTGCCTAAAACATGAAGAAGTCTTCTCAATCCGGTTGTCCAGAATATCGGGAAAACGTATCAGCATAGGAGCCGCCACGTCTCGCAATTGCAATTCATCCACCAATTCTTTCAAATCGACGCCGACACCGTTTTTACGAGGTGTTACCACTACATGACCTTTGTCATTGATACCAAAGTACGAAGTGCCCCAACCTGTAATGTTGTAAAGCTCTTCTGAATCTTCAATACGCCATTTTCTCATTTTTTGTAACTCAGATGTTTGTTGTTTGATTTTAATAGGGCGACAAAAATACGATAATTCTCGATATTTATTGCGTTTTCCACCTAAAATTACACATTTACAAGCGGTTAAATGCTCAGCAAGTTACGTAACTGCTGCACAGAATCCGCAATTTGCCGACGGCTTTCCAACTGCCCGGCATCGAAACGGTATCTTGCCTTACCATAGTGCGGTGCACGTTTTTCCAAGGCTTCTATAATGAAAATCCGCAGTTCTTCGTCCGTTTTTCCTTGCAGAATAGGACGTTGCTGCGTAGCCACTCGCAAGCGGCGGAACAAAACGTCAGGATGAACATCCAGAAAAACGGTCTGCCCATGCTCGTTCATATACTCCATGTTATCGAAGAAGCAAGGGGTACCGCCTCCGGTCGAGATAATGACGTTTTCAAACTCAGCCACTTCATGCAGCATGGTTCGCTCCAGTTCACGAAAAGAGGCCTCTCCCCGCTCAATGAACAATTCACGTATGGATTTGTGAAGACGTTCTTCGATATACCAGTCCAGATCGATGAACGGTATATTCAGTTCGCGGGCAAAAGCCTTTCCTAAAGTTGTTTTACCGGCTCCCATGTAGCCGGTTAAGAAAATACGTATCATAAGCGCTTACCTTTGCGTACAAAGGTAAGCAATTCTATTCTGAGAGATTTACTATCAGATAAAAATTTTAATGCGTTCGCTCAAATCATCAAATTCTTTCCCGCCCGGTTCGGCCACAGGAGTACCGAAAGGCATCTGTGCAATCAACTGCCAGGTTTCGGGAAGATGCCATGTGCTGCGTACATCTTCGTCAATCAACGGGTTATAGTGTTGCAGCGAAGCGCCCAGACCTTTATCTTCGAGCATGGTCCAGATGGCCAGCTGATGCATGGCAGAAGTATGTTGCGACCACGTCGGGAAATTCTCATGATAAGTAGGGAATTGTTTTTGCAGTCCTTCTACAATGGAACGGTCTTCAAAAAAGAGTATCGTGCCATATCCGCAAGAGAACGAAGTATCGATCTTCTTCTCCGACTGACGATATTGTTCTTCGGACAGGCGTTCTTCCAACTGATCCTTCACGATTCTCCATAATTTCTGATGTTCGTCCCCCAGTAACAACACAATACGTGTAGTCTGCGAGTTGAATGCCGAAGGCACATGCTTTACTGCTGTACGGATGATGTGTACAATTTCCTCGTCCTGAACCGGAGAGTCGTTACTGATAGAATAATAGCTACGCCGATGCTCCAATGCTTCGGCAAATGTCCGTTCTCTGACCATATTTAATCCTTTCTTTTCGTAATTATCATTTTTGTCTTATATAGTGAAACAAGTGAAAGAGTGAAGTTGTTCGAAGTTGTAGAATATATTTGTACCTTTGCACCCAATTATGAATAAAGAGAAGTTTTACGTTGTATGGTCAGGCGTCAATCCGGGGATTTATACTTCCTGGACAGACTGTCAGTTACAAACCAAAGGTTACGAAGGAGCGAAATATAAATCGTTCGAGACGCGCGAAGAAGCGGAAAAAGCCTTTGAATCTTCTCCGTATGAATATATCAAACGATCCTCTCCGGGTGCTCCCGCCCAAAAGAAAGATGTGAATGCCCCCCTTCCTTCATCTGTCGTAGAGAATAGCCTTGCCGTAGACGCTGCCTGTAGTGGTAATCCCGGAGCTATGGAATATCGCGGTGTACACGTAGCCAGCCGACAAGAAATATTCCATTTCGGCCCGGTATATGGTACGAATAATATCGGTGAGTTCCTTGCTATCGTCCACGGACTTGCCCTACTGAAACAGAAAGGCTTCGATATGCCCATCTATAGTGACAGCGTGAATGCCATCAGTTGGATCAAGCAGAAGAAATGCAAAACAAAGCTACCCCGTGAACCCAAAACAGAAGAACTTTTCAAACTAATAGAGCGTGCCGAAAAGTGGCTACGGGAAAATACATATACTACCAAAATTCTGAAATGGGAAACCAAGCAGTGGGGAGAAATACCTGCTGACTTCGGAAGAAAATAAGCCTGTACAGGGCTTGAATTAAATGAAACATCATCCTACACCCGCTATTTTTGAGAAAATTGAATAACACTTGAAAACAAGTAGTGTTATGGTCCGGAATAAGCAATGTTGCGGATGATTAGATTGCTTGTTCTCATCCACAACAAGCAATCTAATTTCAGACAAGTCTGATTTCGTTAAGCGAAATCTGTAAGCGACATGTGAAAAATGAGTAATATATGCGTATAAACATTCCTTTTGTACAAGGGGAATTTACTGCTGATTATCAAGGTGTTGCAAAGGATCAATTTCTTGCCGACAAGAAGTTGGGAGTTTGTTGGCAAGAAGTTAACTTCCTGTCGTCAAACTCCTAACTTCTTGTAAAAGGAGAAATAGCTATTTTTTCGGTTTCCTTACACAGCGTAGTTGATAGTACGAATGGCCTATGTGTTCAATTATCTGTATTAGAAAGGCTGAACGCTTTTCTTTCATCTTGCCTCGTCTAGCAGCTATATATCGGTGGTATTGGATATATAGATACTGCATGTCCGATATATAGATGTGACACGTCCGATATATAGATGCTGCACGTCCGATATATAGCTAACATATTCAGAACATGAGTTTTGACCAAAGGAAATGTACATTAAAAACCAAGGAAAAGAAGATTATTCTTTTAGGAAACAAGAGGTAAGCACTGATTCAAAGCAACATGAAGACAGGCACAGATTCCGGTGGTGTAGGCAAATACCTTTCCTACACCCGCATATAATTTTGCCTACACCACACACCGTTCTATTAATGAGACGATTAAGTCTCCGGGTGTAGGATGTAGGTAGAATTAATAAATCTTTCTATTCAGAATCGTTTTTTGATCAAGACAGAGATTGCATATCATTCAAACGTTTATAGTATCCATTCTTCTCCAACAAAGCTTCGTGCCTGCCACGTTCCACAATTTCTCCTTCATAGAGTACGCAGATTTCATCTGCATTTTTAATGGTAGAAAGACGGTGGGCAATAGCTATTGTAGTACGGGTTTTCATCAAACGCTCCAAAGCTTCCTGCACCAGACGTTCGGACTCCGTATCAAGAGCAGAAGTAGCCTCATCAAGAATAAGAATAGGCGGATTCTTCAAAATAGCACGGGCAATACTGATGCGTTGGCGTTGTCCTCCGGAAAGCTTGCCACCACGGTCACCAATATTTGTGTTGTATCCATGCTCTGTCTCCATAATGAAATCGTGCGCATTGGCAATCTTCGCCGCCTCCATCACCTGCTCCAGTGTGGCGTTTTCCACACCAAATGCTATGTTATTAAAGAATGTATCATTAAACAGAATCGCTTCCTGATTTACATTTCCTATCAGGCCACGCAAATCATGAATACGGAAATTCTTGGTACTAACGCCATCAATCATGATTTCACCGAAATGTATGTCATGGTAACGCGGAAGCAAATCTACCAGCGTAGATTTTCCCGACCCGGATTGCCCGACCAATGCAATCGTCTGCCCCTTCGGAACAACAAGATTGATATGTTTCAAAACTTCCCTCTTCCCATCATAACTGAAAGAAACATCCTTAAACTCGATTTGTCGATTCATGCCATGCAGAGGAAGCGGGTTTACGGGTTCCTTAATAGGATTCTCAGCCTTCAGAATCTTATCCACACGTTCCATGGAAGCCAAACCTTTCGGAATGTTATATCCTGCTTTTGCAAAATCCTTCAACGGATTAATGATGCTATACAGAATAACCATATAGAAAATGAATGTAGGAGCTTCCAGCGAAGAATGCTCATCGCCCAAAATCAGCATACCGCCAAACCAAAGCACCAATACAATCAAAAGCGTTCCCAAGAACTCACTCATCGGATGAGCCAACGCCTGACGAACGGCCACTTTATTGGTCGCATCACGCAGTTCATTACTGCATCTGGTAAAGCGATCCACCATCTTATCTTCTGCAATAAACGCTTTAATGATGCGCAAGCCCCCCAAAGTTTCTTCCAATTGTGACATGGTATCACTCCATTTGCCCTGCGCTTCCAAAGATTGGCGTTTCAGCTTCTTGCCGACCTTTCCCATCAGCCACCCCATTCCGGGAAGTACTACGATGGTAAACAGGGTCAACTGCCAACTTGTTATAATCAGCGTTGTAAAATAAAACAGGATCAAAATCGGATTTTTCAGCAACATATCCAACGAACTGGTAATGGAGTTTTCTATTTCTCCCACATCACCACTCATACGGGCAATGATATCTCCTTTCCGTTCCTGAGAGAAAAAGCCAAGTGGTAAGTGCATCACTTTCGAATAAACCATGATACGGATATCACGAACAACTCCTGTACGCAAAGGAATCATTACCGCAGAAGATCCAAAGTAGCAGGAAGTTTTCAGCATCGTCATAAGGGCTAGGAACAGTCCCATAAACAGAAGTGTCATTATCGGGCCATGAACCTCTATCAACTGAGTAACATAGTAATAGAAATTATTTATTGCTACATCTTTCAAGTCACCGCTCCCCCACTCCATATAATGGTAGATTTTATCACTGTTACCCGTCTTGAACAGAATATTCAGAATTGGAATCAGCAGAGTGAATGAGAATACATTGAAAACAGCCGATAAAACATTGAGCACAATCGCCCACCCTATATACTTCTTATATGGCGACACAAAACGCCGCATCAATTGCAGGAATTCCTTCATTGCTTGGTATTAATGAATTAGGGGCGCAAAGATACAAGAAATATCTTTAAGATAAAGAAGATAAATTTAATATTAACGAGATTTATCTATACAACCCTCAAGAAACAAGCTCTGTAGCTCATTTATATAGATCACAGAATGATATCGGAAAAATATATTGTATCTTTGCGCCCGGATATAAAACAAACGCTTTATTATGACAAAGATCGATAAGTCCGTACTGACATTCGGAATCACTATTTTCCTGAAATTCATGTTATTCGACATACTATGGTGTATCCCGACTACTTTTGCTTCTCTTTCTACAGTTGAATGTTATACAACAAAACTGATAGCCACACTTATATTGCTTATCCCTTACGCCTTCTTCCGTATGTGGAAAACAGAGACGCTCATCATGTTCCTGCTGGATTTCCTGCTGATAGCCAATCTTATGTACTTCAGAACCTATTATACCGCCATTCCTCTGAACAGCTACGGATTATCAGGAAACTTAGCCGATTTCACCGGAAGCGTTTTCGACTCTCTTCGCTGGTATGATATACTTTTCCCATTATCCACCCTTGCAGCAGCCGTCGTTCATCGGCGTACAAAAACTGCACATCAGAAGCGTCCCGCACCGGTGCTTGCTTATTCTGTGGTACTTGCAGTCATCATCTGCATCTTTGGCACAGTGACCCTGATTAAAGGCGGATTTTCAAATGCATACAAGGAATATCGCGACAAAGCATATTTCTGTTCAAGCGGTCCCTCCCTCTATACCGTTTTCGGTAGCCTTTGCTATGATTTGGCAGGTCAGCAACAAAAGTTAACTCCTGAACTGGAAGCAAAGATAGAAGAATGGTTAAGTAAAAAGCCCAGACACGAAGTTGCCCTGCCGGACAGCAGTACTAATCGCCGCACCAATTGCATCATCATTCTGGCAGAATCATTGGAAAGCTGGGTATTAGAAAAAGAAGTGGAAGGGCAGGAGATCACCCCCTACTTGAACAAATTACTGAAGGATTCTACCACCATCTATGCCCCACATGTGCTGACACAGGTAAAAGGCGGCCGTTCCATAGATGCCCAACTTATACTCTGCACCGGACTACTACCTATCAACAGTGGTACGTACAGCAGCCAATATCCCAACCATGTTTACCCTTCGTTGCAGAAAGCCATGCACGAAAAAAATCATTCGCGCAACTATCTGCTAACCATAGATAAGATATCCACCTGGAACCAGGGCCCCATAGCCCAAAGCTTCGGCATGGATACGATTATCGCCTATCATGATTTCGAACTGACGGAAGCTTTCGGTACCCACAAACGTACCGGAGACGGCTCATTCTTTGCTCAATGTCAAGAAAAGATAGAAAAAGGAGAGATATGGAAAGAAGGGGAAAACGCATATATGCAGCTTATTACCTATTCTGGTCATGCTCCATTCATATTACCGGAATATCTCAGAGAGATTTCATTCTCCTCTGACATTCCTGAGAAGATGGGTAACTATATGATCACTGCCCGCTACACAGATAAAGCTATCGGTAAATTCGTGGAGTATCTGAAAACACTCCCTCAATATAAGGAAACGCTGATTGTAATAACAGGAGATCACGAAGGTTTAGCGTCTTATCGTGCAGAACTATGCGAAAGTCCCGGTGGTAAAGGTATCGTGTCCGACAAGCAGTTTACTCCTTTCATCGTTGTCAACTCTCCCATAGGTATGCGTTACGATGAAGTGATGGGACAAATAGATATGTATCCCACCCTGCTGAACCTACTTCAACTTGACGACTATTATTGGACCGGCCTCGGAGAAAGTATCCTCAATCCTGAAAAGAAAGGATTTGCTGTAGGTTCACAGATGAATGTGGAAGGAGAAGGATATAGTCCGGAAGATGAGGAGTTTGCAAAGGAGGCATATGATATTTCGGATGAGATGATACGGTTTAATTACTTTGGAAAAAAGTAAGATAATAAAGAAAGCGTTCCATGTTTTTAAGAATCTTTGTTTGGAGAAACAGCAGAAAGGGCGTACCTTTGTTTGCATTCAAACCAAACTTCTAAAAAGGCATCAGTTATGGAAGAATATATAGCACCGAACAGAAAACGCATCCCCTACGGCATGATGAACTTCGCCGTGATTCGCCGTGATGATTGTTATTATGTAGACAAGACCCGCTTTATTCCCATAATAGAAGACGCGGATAAGTTTTTCTTCTTCATCCGTCCCCGTCGTTTCGGCAAAAGTCTGACGGTAAGTATGCTGCAACATTATTACGACATAGCCGCCAAAGATAAGTTTGATGCTTTGTTCGGTGATCTTTATATCGGGAAATATCCCACGCGTGACCGCAACAGCTACCTGGTGCTCTATCTCAATTTTTCTGGAATTGTCGGTGAACTGCACAACTACCGCAAAGGGCTGGATGCGCATTGCCAAACCATGTTCGACTATTTTTGCGATATCTATGCCGACTATCTTCCTCAGGGTATTAAGGAAAAACTGGATGCAAAAGAAGGAGCCGTAGAACAATTTGAGTACCTGTTTACGGAATGTAACAAAACCGGCCAAAGAATTTACCTCTTCATCGACGAGTACGACCACTTTACCAATGCCATCCTCGCCGATCCTGAGAGTTTACATCGTTACACCAACGAGACACATGGTGAAGGCTATTTGCGCGCCTTCTTCAACAAGGTGAAAGCAGGAACCTATTCCAGTATCGAGCGCTGTTTCATCACCGGTGTCAGCCCTGTTACGATGGACGACCTCACTAGCGGCTTCAACATCGGTACCAATTACTCGCTCTCCCCAAAATTCAACGAAATGATAGGATTCACGGAAGAGGAAGTACGGCAAATGTTGACCTATTACTCCACCACCAGCCACTTCAACCACACTGTGGACGAGTTGTTGGACATAATGCAACCGTGGTACGACAACTATTGCTTTGCACAAGGGCGTTATGGTGAAACCACCATGTACAATTCTAATATGGTGCTCTATTTTATCAAAAACTACCTTGACAACGATGGTAAAGCACCGCAGAATATGATAGAAAGCAACATCCGCGTCGACTACGAGAAGTTGCGCATGCTTATCCGTAAGGACAAAGAATTTGCCCACGATGCTTCCATCATCCAGACCTTGGTGAGTCAAGGCTATATTACCGGAGATTTGAAAGAAAGTTTCCCTGCCGTCAATATCACCACTCCTGACAACTTCGTGAGTCTACTCTATTATTTCGGTATGCTTACCATCAGCGGCACATATGAAGGTAAAACCAAACTCACCATTCCCAACCAGGTGGTTCGTGAGCAGCTTTATGCCTATCTACTGAGCACCTACGATGAAGCCGACCTTAATTTCAGCAGTTACGAAAAGAACGAGCTGTCCAGTTCACTCGCCTATCGTGGCGACTGGCAAACTTACTTCGGCTACATCGCCGACTGCCTGAAACGTTACGCTTCTCAACGCGACAAACAGAAAGGGGAGTTCTTTGTCCACGGCTTCACCCTTGCCATGACAGCCCAAAACCGCTTTTACCGCCCCATTTCTGAACAAGATACGCAAGCCGGCTATGTTGATATATTCCTCTGTCCACTGCTGGAAATCTATTCCGACATGAAACACAGTTACATTGTAGAACTGAAATATGCCAAATATAAGGATTCCGAAAGCTGTGTGGAAGAGTTGCGTCAGGAAGCAATCACCCAAGCCAACCGCTATGCTGATACGGAAACGGTGAGAAATGCCATTGGCAACACAAAGCTACACAAGATTGTAGTGGTGTATAAAGGAATGGATATGCCTGTATGTGAAGAAGTATAAATAACGATAAAATGCCACTTACATATTTTCCAAACTGAACAGTTTGGTTTCCAGTCTATATTTAGTCATTTCTTTCTGCCGGAGATGCTCCACCTTCTCCATGAACAGCTTATGATTGTAGTTTCTCGGATTCCGTTTCACTTCTGCAATCAACGCCTGTCTACCCTTAGAACAGAGTGCAACTATATTTATTTCAAATGCTTCCACTTTGCCCCTTACACTATTACCGGTTTCCCACCATCCGCCTATTTCTTTGAAACCTCCAGCCTCCGCCAACTTTTGACGAAAGTATTTCTCTAATATCTTACCGGAATAGGTAGGATAATCATCCATAGCCAAGCTAAACAAGTCATCATAATTCTGCAATTCAATATAGGAACGATTCCGCTCAATATATTTAAACCAAAAGTTCAGAAAGTTATCATGAATGACGTATCTTACATTCTTCTTACTGCCAGGCTTAGCAAAAACAGGACGTTCCCGCACAATCAGATTATAGACATTTTCCAGTTTACTCAAATGCCCTCCGATAGCCAGCCCTCCCAATTTCGCTTCAATCTCCCCTTGAGTGCGATGTCCGTTGGCTATCTCCAGCAAGACAGAAAAATAAGTTCCGTAATTCTTTCCAAACTCTGTAATCAGCAAGTTACGCCCTTCATCCGTAAAAGGTGACATCCCTGAAAAAATAAAGCGATACATACGTTCTACTGTCAGTACCCCATTATCACAAAGCAACTCTACATATTTAGGAATTCCACCGGTAATAGCATATAAAGCCAACAAGTCATCACGGCTGTATCCGGGAGCATAATCTTCCATAATCTGTTTCAACACTTCCAGTTTGAAAGGATGCAGACGCAGAATATTATCAGCCCTTCCAAACAAGGGTTCACTATGGTCAGTAAATATCTTCTGCATCATAGAGTAAACCGATCCACTAACAACCAGATTGATGTGCGTATCCTGCCGATAAGTATCCCACAAGTTTTGCAGATCGCTGAATATGGAAGGATTAATATTATAAAACTCCTGGAATTCATCAATAACAATGCTAAACGAACGTCCTTTACCTATCTCAAACAAGTATTGCATCAGATTGGAGAAAGAAGTCATCCCTTCGGGCACGAATACGGAAAAGGTCTCACGAACCTGGCGCACAAACTCCGCCACTAAAACACTTTCAGCTTTCCTCCCTATAAAAAAATAAAGCATCGGCGTATCTTTCAACGCACGCTTAATAAGACTTGTCTTACCAATACGCCTACGCCCTGTCAGCACTACCATCCGGGAGTTTTGAGCGAATGCGAGCTCCTGTATACGGGTCAATTCCGCTATTTCTTTTTCTCTGTTATAGAACTTCATACATTATCTTTTTATATTGCAACAGCTGTTGATTCAACCGCTGTTGCAAAAATAAAAAAGAAATATGGACTTATGCTATTTTGATTAAAAAAAATTGTGGATTACACAGGGAAAACAAGATAATAAAGAAAGTGTTCCGTGTTTTTAAGAATCTTTGCTTGGAGAAATAGCGGAAAGGACGTACCTCTGTTTGCATTCAAAGCAAACTTTAAAAAAGGGCATCAGTTATGGGAGAATATATAGCATCCAAAAGGAAACGCATCCCTTACAGCATGATGAACTTCGCCGTGATTCGCCGCGACGATTGTTATTATGTAGACAAAACCCGCTTTATTCCCATAATAGAAGATGCGGATAAGTTTTTCTTCTTCAAACGTCCCCGCCGTTTCGGCAAAAGTCTGACGGTAAAATTTATCTCTTCATCAATGAGTACGACCACTTTACCAATGCCATCCTCGCTGATCCTGAGAGTTTGCATTGTTACACCAACGAGACACATGGCGAAGGATATTTGCGCGCCTTCTTCAACAAGGTGAAAGCAAGAATCTATTCCAGCATCGAGCGCTGTTTCATCACCGGCGTCAGCCCTGTTACGATGGACGACCTCACCAGCGGCTTCAACATTGGTACCAACTATTCCCTCACACAGGAGTTCAACCAAATGATGAGATTCACGGAGGAGGAAGTGCGAGAGATGCTGACCTATTATTCCACTGCCAGCCCCTTCAATCACACTGTTGATGAACTGATAGAGTTCGTGAGCAGCTTTATGCCTATCTACTGAGCACCTACGATGAAGCTGACCTTAATTTAGTTCTTTGTCCACGGCTTCACCTTTGCCATGGCAGCCCAAAACCGCTTTTACCGCCCCATTTCTGAACAAGATACGCAAGCCGGCTATGTTGATATATTCCTCTGTCCACTGCTGGAAATCTATTCCGACATGAAACACAGTTACATTGTAGAACTGAAATATGCCAAATATAAGGATTCCGAAAGCTGTGTGGAAGAGTTGCGTCAGGAAGCAATCACCCAAGCCAACCGCTATGCTGATACGGAAACGGTGAGAAATGCCATCGGCACCACGATACTACATAAAATTGTAGTGGTGTATAAAGGAATGGATATGCCTGTATGTGAAGAGGTATAGCCCGATCCTAAAACGACACTACATATCTTCCAAACAAAGATTCGCTATGGTCAGTAAATATCTTCTTCATCATATAGTAGCTGAACCACTGACAACCAGATTGATAAACGTATCCTGCCGATACGTATCCCACAGATTTTGCAGATCACTAAATATGGAAAGATTAATATTGTAAAATTCCTGAAACTCATCAATAAGTCCTCTTTAAAAAGTCTTTTTATTCAAATCTTTACGCCCTACCAATGCTTTTGAGAGAGGGTAAAGGTACGAAAATGTACTTTTTAAAGGGAACTTATGCATTCTCTATTTATTAAGCTAATCGGCAGGATAAATATATCCAGAAACAGAATGAGCTAATCGTACCCAGCCAGGGTATAATTCTGGAATATCAGGTCTCGTCGAGGTATAGTGATCTGTTACAGAATTTACAGCATCATAATAATATTCATATAATGGTACTGTGTTCATTTGAGTCTTCTCATATACATAACCAAGAATACCTTTTGACACATACGCAGGATAACGCTGACTTATATTGGAAAGAGTAGTTATATAGTGATCAAACACAATATCATTATAATATTCATATAATGGAACTGTCTCCGGAATTTGCTCTTTAAAAATATATCCTTCAACCTGCAAGAAACTAAATGAAGGGAAATTAATACTGATATCTGGATTTGTTGTAACGCAATGATTCATTGAATTTTTCCCTTCACAATAATAAGTATATAAAGGTAATAATTTCCAAACGTTAAAAGAGGAAGCTTCAATATGTCGCATTACAGCTGCTTTTATTTCCTTTTTCTTTATTGGATCTGAAATAAAATCATAAATCGGATATGTCTCTTTCCACGTTATCTCAGTTAAACATGAATTCCCCAATGAAACAGAATTCTCCCAGTTTTGTATATCTACACTGGTAGGAGTACCTTTTTCTAAATCATACTTCAAATTCGTGCCCCCGCCCCCATAAAACAGCACATATAGTTCCTTTGATTGATTATTCTTAACGAGACTTTCATCAACAGTTTCACTATGCTCCAAATTATAACCAAATCCTATTTTGCCTAAGGAGGCTTTAAAACCTGAATGAACAGTGTTTCTTTTGGTTGAAGCATCTCTAGTGTTTGTTACAATAGACCTAAACATCAACTTATAACGTCCGCCAATAAGAAAATCAGTAAGCACATGAGTACCATATCTTTCAATAATTCTATCTGATGACAATCTATTTAAATCTTCTTTAAACTCAGCAGACAAATATTGAGATAAAACACTCACTTCATCATTAATATAAATATACTTTCGATTCCTAACAGCATCTAAACTGGCAAACGAATATTTATCAGAGTATGAATATTCTGTCTTCAGGTAAGAATTATTTGTTATATTTGCAGAAAAAAAGGAGGTATCCTTTTCATTACCATAATTCATTGTATATGTAGCCTTTGTTTCAGTTGTTATATTTTTCACATAATCAGAAGAAGAATAACCATAATACATTCTATCAAATCCAAACGAAGAAGTACTATATATCAAACGCTTTTCATGATCTTTTTCGTACTTTTCAATATCTAAAACGGGGCTTCTAACCGACCTAGGATGCAAATATTCTCCAGTTACATCATAGCCAAATCCTAACACATCATACTTACCATCGCCAGCTAATCTTGTTATAGCATCTGGCAATGGATATTGATCATTTGGTAACTCTTCAAATTCAGAACAAGAATAGGAAATGAACAATACTCCCAATAAGAAATAAAATTTCCTCATGATATTAACATTTAAAGTTCAACAATTATCAAAAGTAAGAATATTCAATATTTAATCCAATTTAAAGAGTGTGTTTAGAAACATGGAATCATGGCTTATAGAAATACTAACTTTTCAATAGAGGATAAACCTATTTAACTCTTTTTCTTGAAAAAGAACTACTCAACAAGAAACAATGAAGCAAACAAACTCCACTACTAAGATACTATCAGCTTTCCTCCCTATAAAAAAATAAAGCATCAATGTATCTTTCAGTACGCGCTTAGTTAAGATTTGTCTAGTCAATACGCCTACATCCTGTCAGCACTAGCATCCGGGAGTTTTGAGCGAATGTAAACTCCTGCATGGGAATCAATTCTTATGCAATGATATATTTGACTAAACAATCTATCTCAACTATTATTAGAAATTTAAGTTTCGCATGTAGCCTGAAAGGCTCTCATTACATAGCGTAGGGCACCGCCCTACGTAACAGGTATCCCCATCTCTGAGCCTTGAAAAGGTGAAATAGAAGTTATATACCCTGTCGCGCCCTTTCAGGGCTTAAATAGAGATATACATAATTACGTATGGCGATGCCCTACGCTATGTAATCTCAGGCTTTCAGCCTTATAATATCCACGTTGTCCGCGTACCAATTCTCACACCGAAAAATTATCATTTAGAAGCCTTATGCAAAGCTTGCGAAACTTGGGTTAGAAATATAAAAAGACTAATGTGAAGCAAAATAATCCATACGTAACAGAATATCTGAGAGTTTCCAACAGTTCTTCCGATATTGTTTTGTAAATTTCGGTACATTCTCCCCACCAGTTGCAATCCCAGTTCGAAAAACAGCATAATTACTGATACTATCTCCAAAGACACTTTCTCCCACTCCCTTAAATGAGTAATCACAGCATCCCAACATATTCAATAATGAAGGATATATATCCTCTTGCCCAATCACCTCATCTGTATGCATTGATAACAAAGGACTATTTAAAATGATAAGAGGAACGAAACAATCCTCAGCGACTAATTGCTCACGACCTTCATACCTGTTATAAGTCATTTGCTCATGATCACCTGTAATCACAATAATACTATTCTCAAATAATCCTTCTTTCTTCAAACCATCAATGAATCGGGCAATACGTTTATCAACAGCCTGTATAGCAATTAAATAGTTTTTTACCTCATTATCCTTGAAATCTTCCTTCAACAAAGGGCTATCTACAATTGTAGGTTCTGTATAAGGCATATGGCTTGAGTATGTAACCAATTGAGCATAGAAGGGTTGCTTCATATCCTTTAAATGCAAAAGCCCCTGTTCAAACAATTTTTCATCTGCATCCTTAAACGCTGCACTCCCTTGCATCTTATCATAAAGTTTGTCAAAGCCATAAGCAATAGATGTCGCCCCCTGATTCCAAAAATCTTCCCCATCACATATAAATGAAACAGACGTATACCCCTTCGTCTTCAAAGCTTTAGTTAATGAAGGAAACTCATTGCCTACGCACAAGCTTGATGCAGCACCTACATTAAGTGGTAAAAATCCTGTGTTGATAATTAATTGTGCATCACTTGAACGACCATCTTTTACCTGAGAAAGCACCTTCGGAAAATATACTGTACCTTGTGTATTTACATATCTATTCATATAGGGAGTGATTTCTATTCCTTCATGTTTCATCCCTACCGTCCAACTCTGGAATGATTCAACTAAAATAAGTATCAAATTCTTTCGTGAATTTTCCGTCGAATTACAGTTAGAAAAATGTTGCCTACTTTCCAATTCATCTATAAAAGCATAAGCCCACTCTTTTTCTTCATTAGAAACACTGCGTTGCAATTTAATTTGGTAAACCCAATAATTGATAATCCCATATTCCTTAAATGCTGCCGGACCTATAATAGAAAACCGATGCAAAGGCTGACCATAAGACGGACGTTTATTAGGCCAATAGGGAATAGAAGCCAAAACACCTATAAAGAAAACAATTATGACAGATGTACAGGGAGCAATTACAGATTTCAGATTTCGATATATGTATATATAGAAAAAAACAAAGCACAAGGAAGGTAGGACTATCAACCAATCTTTTAGATGAATTGAATGCCAGACACTCCCACCCAACCCTCTCAAATTACTAAACATCAGATAAGAAGATAAAGGCATAATTGTCACATAAGTACGAAAGTACCAAATGATAGACAGTAAATACAAATTCAGCAACAAAAGATATGGTAAAAGGATTCGTCTTTTCCTACAGAATAAGACAGGAGTGGCAAACAACATTGCATCTATGATTCTTCGCATTTTTACAGCACCAGTCCTATCATAAGGCACATTGATATAATGCTCTAACTGTCCGATAGCGATAAACAAACAAAGTGATAAAAGAAAGTATATAAACAAACGTCGTGTTATTATCTCTTTCCCTTTTCGAAGTATAATTCCTTCCATTACAGCCAAAATTAGTTATGTCGTAAAAAATAAATTACCATGGCAAATATATGAATAATACTAATAAATAGTATCTAATTCTGCGTTAAACAGTCTAACAATATCCAAAAAACGGATTGTACACTTCTAAACCATATAAAACGGCTGCAAACTCTACACAAACCACTATAGACTAAACTACAAAAACATAAAAAATCTCACGAGACAAAAGAAAGCCAATTTAAACATCGTAAATATATATTTCTTACCACTTCTTTAAACACTATAAACAAAATTACTTTCAATGATATTAAAGCAGAAATAAGGCGAAAAAACAATTAAACCAATCTGATCACACGATTTTATAATTCTTATGTCCTTTTATTTTCCATTTAATCAAAAAGCAAAAATAATACTTGTCCCAAATGGCTTGTAAGGTAGCACCAAAAGGCAATGGGTTTCTTTTTATTTTCCTCAAATAACGATAATAGTTTATCCGAAATGGGTGCTTACATGAAGGTTCCCAAGGCTTTGGCTTCCATGTAAAATGCAAAATTTTAGGATGACGTAAGACATATCTTAATTCCTTGTTAAAATTAAAGCTCTTTATCCTACTATAAAAATAAAAGATAAATTCGACATTCCATGTCAAAGGGATGTGCACAGCCTTATCATGGAAAAAGACATTTAATACATCTTGATCATGAGATTTAAGCTTGTCAAAATTATGCTCTATATATTCTAAAAATGACTGAGTCATATTATGCGTTCGCCAATAGGCTAAGTCTACCAATAGCACACCAGCATTAAAGTATCCATATTTAGCATCAAAACCAAGCCTTTCATATACATCATCCAAGCAACATCCCATCTCTTCAAATGCAGCCACCACATAACCATTCCCCAATGAAGTTTCCCAGAGTTCATCAATAGCCTGATTAATAATAATATCACAATCCAAATATAAAACCTTATCCACATGATCAGGGAGGAGCATTGCCATAAATAGTCTATTATAAGTAGCAATAGATAAATGATCTGTAACTTTAATCGGACAAGTTTCCAATAATTTAGAATCAATCAAATAATAAAAGAACTGACCATGATATGAGTGAACCAAATTTTGGATAAAGCCTAAATCATCTGCATCCAGCCCTTCTGTAAGCAAATAAACAGTATGATCATGCCCTGGATTATTCTCAAAAAAAGAGACCAACATTACACTACAATGCTGAACATAGTTGCTATCAGCTGCACATACAATATTCATATTCCTACATTTTACATGCAAATATAACACTTCTGTCCATCAGAAAGACATATTACTTGACTTATTTAAAGCCTTTTTGCACGAGCATAGGTTTAAATCACGATAATAAATTACACTCTACACGCCACCTTACCAAAACAAAAAAAGAGTTAGTACATCTTTTAACACATAAACGTAGCACTATATTCTATAAAATTCATATTATTGCAAAAATAATAATATATCCTATCTTTACCCTAAATGCAGAAAATATTTATAGTGCTACTAAAAAAAGAATATCACCGCCAGATTATTTCTTTTGGCTTGAAACAAAATCGCAATCACCACAAAGAAACAGACGATATTATATCAGACCGGACCAGATTAGATTTTGTTTTAGAATATTTCAGAAAGAATCCTCAAACAACCTACATGTAGTTAGTCCGTTAGATGAAGAGTTCAGGAATTTCTATCAAAAAAGAATATTTTGTTCCTCACTATTAACATCCATCAAAAAGAACAAACAAAAAGCATGAATCAACCACACATCCTATACGATTCTCAAATCTTTGATTTCCAGAAATTTGGAGGAATATCACGATATTTTTGTGAAATAATTCCCAGAATGAATAATAATTTCGACATAACAGTTAAGTATTCCGAGAACATTCATTTGAAAGAATCAAAACTATGTAAACATCGCCTGCCAGTTCCTAAATGGATTTTCGAAAAATACGAAAACAAGTTTCTCAGAAAGAACAGAAAATTTTCCGAGCGTATACTCAAATCACCTTCTACATATCTGCTACACGCGACCTATTATGATCCGTATTTTCTATATTGCATAGGACGCAATCCTTATGTCATCACCGTGCATGACATGACTTATGAAAAACTTCCTGAGTTCTTTCCAGAAGAAGATAGAAAGATAATTTTTGAACAAAAGAAAAAGGTTATCACACAAGCCAATAGAGTCATTGCAATAAGTCAAAACACAAAGCAAGATATAATAGACTTGCTACACATTGCACCTGAAAAAATTGATGTTATTTATCATGGAACAAACATGCAGGAGCCAGTTCAAAGGGAACCTGTAAAATTGCCCAAAAAGTTCATTTTATATATTGGCACCAGATACTCTTATAAAAACTTCGACCGCTTTGCAAAGGCCTTTTCCTTATTGTCTTCAAAAGACAAAGAGTTATATGCAATATGTACCGGTAGCCCTTTTTCTTCGAATGAAGAAAAATTATTCGAGTCATTATGCATTCAAGGAAAAATAATACATATACAAGCTTCAGACCCCCTTTTATACACACTCTATAACCAGGCAGAAGCTTTTGTTTTTCCATCACTTTATGAAGGTTTCGGTATTCCTATTCTGGAATCTTATGCTTGTCGATGTCCCGCTATTATAAGCAATGCGAGTTGTTTCCCCGAAATAGCATCTGATGCAGCTGCATATTTCAATCCATATTCTGAGATAGAGATGGCAGAAACCATAGCAAGTGTCATATACAACAACACATTGCGAACAGAACTTATCCATAAAGGATTAAAACAACTTAAATTATATTCCTGGGAAAAAGCTGCACATCAAACAAAAGAAGTTTACCTAAAAGTATTAAAAGAAAATAGATAAGAAAGGAGATATTTAAATGAGCACCCCTACCCTTAGTATCATTACCGTCAACTTCAACAATAATCCCGGATTGCAAGAGACTATACGAAGTGTCCAATCTCAATCGTATACAGACTACGAGCATATTATTATAGATGCCAATTCTGTGGATGGAAGTAAAGAAACCATCATCCGATATTCCGCAGAAAGTCCTTATTTATCTTATTGGGTATCTGAACCGGACAAAGGCATTTATGATGGCATGAACAAAGGGATCGAGCATGCCAAAGGAAAATACATCTACTTTCTAAACTCCGGAGATTTTTTATTCGGTCCTAATGTTCTGAGTTCCATATTATTTGATGGTACCAGCTACATCTGCGGAAACATGAGAATGGTATATTCAGATACAGAATATGAAGATATCGTTCCACCTGAGAAGATTGACGGACTTTTTTTATTAAAAAGTTTTTTACCTCATCCAGCTTCTTTCATTCACCACTCATTATTTGTAAACCAAGAATATAGAACAGATTATAGAATTATCTCTGACTGGATACACATGGTTGACAACCTCATTCTGAAAGGATGTAGCTACAAACATGTTAATATTCTAATTTCCAATTTCGATAGTACCGGACTTAGCTCCACCAATGGTTCCATCGGACTAGATGAGCGCAACAAATGGATAAAAGAAAATATTCCCACCCGAATCTATGATTCCTTGATGGAATTAGATAACTTCAAAAACTCGATACTGGGAAGCATTATTCCAATAGTCAATGAGAAAAAACATCGCACACAAAAACGGATGAAAAAGATTGTTTTATTACTCTCTAAAATACTTAAATAGGGTTCTCTTAAGAAACTTAAATAATATCATAAAATTGCGCCATCGTCTCTTTAATATCAAAGATTCTAGCGCGAGATAAACTTTTTGCTTGATACTCCTTGCAAAGAACATCACTATCGACCAGTTTCTTTATAGCTTCATATATAGACGCATCATCATGTTCTGTCAATATGCCATATTTACCATTTTCCAGCAACTCCATTCCTCCTGAGGTTTTTGTAGCAACCACTGGAATTCCAAGCACCAAAGCTTCACATATCACATAAGGAAGCCCTTCGGACAGTGAAGTACTGACAAATATATCTGATTGCCTTAAATAAGGATAAGGATTTTCTTCAAATCCTAAAAATACCACATCTTCCTGTAAACCCAAATCATCGCGCATTCGAAGCAAAGATTCAAACTCCTTCCCTTGCCCCAGAATTTGAAAACGTAAAGCATAACCTTTATCTTTAAATAGCTTAGCTACTCTTACCAGACGATCATATCCCTTAACTTTATAGAGGCTACCAATAGAAGTTATTGTAAATCTATCATGCATCACGATCTTTTGCTTAGACAACCTGCGGATATTCTCCACATCTACAATATTGTATAGATGCATTTTAGCATTTGACGTTTCGTACAATCTATTAAAAGACTCCATTGAGTTACGAGAAACAAACACAATCTTATCCATCTTCTCATAGCATCGTTTTTCATCATGATCGCTATGATAATAGGCCGTTGTCCAATGCTGGTAATATAAATCGCAATGAATCCAACTAATATTGAGTTTAGCCCATTTACAAATGGTACTATGAAACAAGATAGGATAACCTTCTATGAACGATATTATAGTATCAAAATGATGTTTCTTACATTTCTGCCTAAATAAAAACTTTAGCAGCCAAGTATTACCATACTTCTTACAATACCTTAACGCCTTTCTTCTCAAAGAAGATTCAAAAGAAGTCTCATTATCAGAAAAGATATGAAAAAGGTTAACTTGAGAAGGAATCTCCTTAGTATATATTCCACCAGCAAATACTACTCCTAAAGTAACATTATATCGGGCATAGTCTATATGCTTCAACAATTCAACCAAAGCTCGCTCTGCTCCACCGCCAAACAATCCCTCTATTATAAATAAAACATCTTTCATATCTTGCCCCTAAATTAAGCTATACACACTCTTCATTGCTTTATCTATATTGAACATCTCCGCCCGAATTAGTGATTTTAAGTGATATTCGTCTCTTAATTCTTCGTTATCAATCAGCTTCCTAAGCCCTTCATAAATTGAAATATCATCCTGTCCTGTCAGAATTCCATATTTGCCATTATCTAAAAGTTCAATAGCACCAGCTGTTTCAGTAGCCACTACAGGTATACCCAAAACAAAGGCTTCACAAATCACATAAGGAAGACCTTCAGACAATGAAGTACTGACAAATAGATCCGATTTTTTCAAATAAGGATAAGGATTCTCCTCAAATCCTAAAAAGAGCACCTCTTCTTCTACCCCCAATTCGTTCCTTAAGGTCAGCAGATTATCCAATTCTGATCCGCAACCTAGTATTTGGAAAGAAAGGGAATAACCATTGTTTTTTAACATTTTTGCAACACGAAGCAAACGGTCATATCCCTTCACTTTATATAAGCTACCAATAGAAGTTATAGTGAATACATTTCCAGCAACATTCTCTTCCCCAGCTTTTTCTTTAATTTCTTTTGCATCAACCACATTGTATAAGCACTTTTTAAGCGTATTCACCAGATACAACTTATCAAAGTTCTCCTTTGCGGTATTAGAAACAAAAATTATGCAATCAACATCTTCATAACATTTTCTTTCCAAACTCGAACTATAAAAACAGTCAGAAGTCGGGTAGTTCAACAAGTCACGATGTACCCATGTTACATTCCTATCAGCTCTCTTCATTACAAAACTATGAAATAATAAAGGCCAGCCTTCCATAAAAGAGATAATTGTATCATAATGCCGTTGCAACTTACGCCTTATCTGAAAAGACATAAGCCAAGAATTATGATATTTTCGATAATAACGAAAAGACTTTCTTCGAAAAGAGTTGTTTTGGGTATATAACGGAATAACCGTAACGTTTTCAGGAATATCCTTTAAATAAAGACCTTGATAGAACAAGAGACAAAGCGATACACGATAACGTGTATAATCAAAATTTTTAAGATATTCAATCAAAGCCTTTTCCGCTCCTCCTCCATCCAAGGATTCCATAATGAATAATACATCTTTCATTTTTTCTTAGAGCAATGGGTTAAATAGTACAGAGGCCAAAAATAGGATATTTTCCGTAAACGCTTATAACTCTGAGGACCAATAACATCCTTGGACAAAGAAAGAAAATCATGCAACCGTAACTTCATAGCTTTTATTTCTTGCTTATATAAAGTATGATTAGGCTTTCGAATAAACGTATTGAAAATCCACAAACAATGTCCTACTACTCTCGCTGTTAATATCCCGCGTTCTTTAGTATTAAAGAGAGTTGTGCTCTCAACAAAAGCTAATCTGTCATATTCTGCTAAAAAATAATCATACAACTTCCTCAAATCTGGACTATGGCAAATACTTCCTTCCCTCTGCAAATAATTATAATATGACTTATCTATCCAACCTATTTTTTTACATTTTGAAGCCCATTTATAAACAGTTAAATGATCTTCATAACATACGCCTTCAGGGAAAGTAAATGAATCAAACAAATTTCTTTTAAATAGTTTTGTACAAGAAGAACTACTAACTTTATCTAGTAAGATATCTCGTACAACATCTTTAGGCATCAAAGAGTATATTTTACCAGAATTTGGATACAACTGTTCTTTATGTCCATCTGCATATTCATAACAATAATTACAATAGGACATATCAGCTCCACAAGAAACCAATGTCTTTAACAAATCTTCATACATTGTCGCTTCAATCCAGTCATCGCTATCAACAAAACCAATATAAGGAGCTACACTGGCAGCAATGCCAGCATTTCTTGCAACAGAAAGGCCAGCAACAGTTAAATGAAGTGTCCTTATACGAGAATCCACTAAAACGTAATCATCACAAATCTGTGCTGATCCATCACTAGAAAGATTATCTACTAAAATAATCTCAATATCTTTCAAAGTCTGATTACGAACAGATTCAACACAACGCTTTAGATAAGCCGCTGTATTATGTACCGGTATAATTATAGCAACCTGAGGCATACTTTTCAACTTTATCTTTTACAAAAACAACAATGAATATTCAAACGATACTGATATATTTTTTTATCACTTCCAAATAACGCTTTCCATAGCGCAAATCCGGCTCCAGATAATTTCCTTCCCCCCACTCATTCCATGACTTCACAAAAGCAAGACGATGCTCCAAAGGTTTATTTTCAATACGTGCCATCACATCTTTCACATGCCGGTCAAAATAAGCTGGTTCTGCATGATTCAATACTAATGCCTTATTTAAAGAACGAGGTGAATGATCCCAATTGGGAATGATTGTTGGTATAATTTCAGGGGCATACTCTTCATCTCCAACAAAAAAACGACTCACTTTCTTGTACTCCATAATTTTAGGACAACGAAAAATCCGATGCCTCCACTTGGCACATTTATAAAGAAACTTTGCTTTCTTTTCAAAATCAAACAAACGTGTTACATTAATAGCATCAAATCCCATATCCATCAGTTCGGCTCTTTCCTCCGTCAAATGATATGTTTGACCTATGAAAAAAATACCTTTCAGACCATTATTCATAGCTAATTTCTGCCACAAAGCCATAAACTCTTTTATCTGCGGATGTTGAAAAGGCTGATAAATCATAAAAACAGGTTTATCATCTACTGTTATGTAACGAGGATCTTTAAAAGCAGGCAACACTGTTTCAAAGTGAGCTATATAATCATCTTCTCCTGGATAAAGTTGGGTAATCAACGCCTGTTTGGTTTTTACTCCATGAAAAAAGCCTTTCCACGACTCATTGGCCCAAGCTAGGCAAAAAGGAAAATCTGGCTTACCAGAAGCCAATACCTCATTAAAAGGACGTTCTAATAATCGCTTACCATTCCCAAACCAATAGTGCCAATAGCAAAATCCTTCTATGCCGTATTCTCTCGCCATATCAGCTTGAGCCTGGCGAGTCTCGGGAACTCTCAAGTCATAATAACCTAAGTCTGCCGGAACTTTAGGCTGATAATGTCCCGGAAATAATGAACGTGCTTTCCCTACATTAGTCCATTCAGTAAAACCCTTCATCCACCATTCATCATTTTCAGGTATCGGATGAAACTGGGGGAGATAAAATGCAATAACTCTTGCTTTATTTATTGTATTCATTATATCTTAATTTCCTTTAGTAATCTATTATTATGCTTGAGGTATCTTCTTCCCAGACTTAAAAAATAATTTCATCGAACGATAAACATTCAGATTTTGATATAGCAGACAGCGTTTCAAAAGAAATAGGAAATCCACTTGAGGCCATCTTACATCCTTAAATTCCTGCATTTTAGCTATTATATCTTTTATTATGGAATCAAGTTGTGGAGAAGAAGGAAGCATGAGAATTTTATCAATCGAATGTATTCCATATTTATGCACATAACGAGGTGCCTTATGCCATATTCCATTTGCTTGCACAAACTTCACCTGCTCATATATCCGCAAGAACCACAAATATTCTTTTTGTGGATCATACTGCTTATCCAGAACTGTACTCCCCTCACGACGCAAATAATGATATTTCGGACAATCTTGCATGACTATCCGGCGTACCTTATGAAAGACACGGTAGCAAACGGCCATATCTTCAAATATCTGATTTTCAGGAAAGCGTATTCCAGAAAATGCTTGTCGTTTAAACAATTTATCCCATATATAATTCCTTACCCGCTTATCAACAACTAAGGCTCGTATGGCCTCATCACTTGAAAAAGAAGTGAGTGTCCCCGATGAATAGCGTACTTTAGTCCGGGTAGTCGTCTCTATATAATGAGCACACACGGATATATCTGCATCATTATCTACCAACAAATGATATAGAAATTCATACATATCAGGATCAATCCAGTCATCACTATCCACAAAACCAATATATTCGCCTCGGGCAATGGTCAATCCTTCATTCCTCGCACAACTTTGTCCTTTGTTTACCTGGTGAATCACTTTGATCCGACTATCTGTTTCAGCAAACATATCACATATTTCTCCCGAGCCATCAGTAGACCCGTCATCCACCACAATAATCTCAAGATTCTTATAGGTCTGTCCACAGACTGAACATAAACACTTTTCCAAGTATTCGTTTACGTTATATACTGGTATGATAATACTTATTAAAGGCAAACCTTCCATATTACTCACTTTATTTGCAGACAACGTATTTTCAGAAGCGATGACTTTTTGACTTAAAAACTGACCTAACAAAACGATAGACCGAACGATATCTTGAAAGATTATGATAAATAGCCCAACGTTTCACAGCAATAGCCATCCCAATCTGTCGAAATGAAAAATTATCGTACTGATGCATTTTATTAAGCACATCTCTTACTATTTCTTCTACAAAAGGAGAAGAAGGCACAAGCATTATATGATCCATAAGGTGTACTCCACTCCGAATAATAAATACAGGAGCTTTATCCCATAACTCTTTCTCCTGAATAAAAGTACATTGTTCGTATACAGCCAGAAACATATGATATTCTTTTTCGGGATTATACTTGCTTCCTGTTATACTATTAGTACGCACCATATAATGATACTTGGGACACCCTTTCATTACAATTTTCCGTGCTTGATAAAACACCTTGTACATGACAGCTATGTCCTCAAAATAACGCCCCTGTGGAAACCTCAATTCATGAAACAAAGTCCTTCTGTAGAGTTTATCCCACGCAAAATTTCGAATAATATCATCTTCAACTAAAAGACGCATAGCATCGCAAGGCACTAGATTCAAAACCTTATCCGAGCTATATTTTATCTTTGTCCTACCCGATTTTTCAATATAATGTGAACAGATAGATATATCCGCTTCTTCTGTTTCCAGCAGTTCATACAAAAACTTGAACATATCAAGATCGATCCAGTCATCACTATCTACGAAACCGAGAAACTCTCCCGTAGCTGCATCCAAACCTTCATTCCGAGCAGCACTCAAACCTCCGTTTTTACGATGAATTACCTTTATCCGCCTATCTTTTGAGGCATAAGCATCACAGATTTTCCCAGATCCATCAGTAGAGCCATCATCCACCACAACTATCTCCAGATTGGTATAACTCTGTCCACAGATAGAATCAAGACATTTCTCCACATAATCTTTTACATTATAGACTGGTACTATAATGCTTATTAAAGGTAATGCTTTCGTTTCATCCATTATTTTCTTTATACCTTTCGTCCTTCTTTCACGATTCCATTTTCACACCAAACTATCCTCTCTGCAATAACCTGCCTCAATACCTGTTCGTGATATTCCAAATTCTCTCGTGAAGCAAATTTATGATAAAGATGGAATTGCACTCCACCCATCTTCAATTGTTTCTTTTGAATACCTGCATGGATAAGACGATAGGAAATTTCCACATCTTCCTGCCCCCACATCTCCAAAGACTCATTATAACCATTGACGCGCAATAAGTCTTCTTTCCAGAAAGCCATATTACAGCCCCGGATTCGCAACATGCTATTCTTCGCATAACGATTTGCCAAATACAAACGTAAAGTGTGTGAACGAAAAGCGTTCAACAAAAAGCTAAGGTCTTGTTTAAAAAGTGCAGGATGAGTTTCCACTCCTCTAAGTAACCGGGCAGTAGCCATTCTTCCTAAAAGTACACGACTCCCACACACAAAGTAACCTTTTTCCGCCAATTCCAGATGGTCCGCAATAAAATGCTTATCCAAGAGGATATCACCATCAATCTGGATAATATAATCCCCCTTCGCCCTTTCAATAGAGCGATTACGGATGGCAGAAAGACGGAAACCTTTGTCCTCGTGCCATACATGCACAATAGGAATATCGGTCTTTGTCCGCATCTTATCAATCAGCTGTTTGGTGTCGTCACGTGAGCCATCATCTGCAATCAGAATCTCACAAGGCTTCACGGTCTGAGCAAAAGCGCTGTACAGACATAGAGACAAGGCCTCCTTCCAATTATATGTAGATATCATTAATGAGACTAACATGTATCAATTCTTTAATTCAACTTCATTTTTTCTGATCTTCCGGCCAATTATAATCTAATTCAGCCTCACGTTGTAGCGCTGCCCTGATAATCTCACTTGTACTCTCTATTATTTTCTTCTTAATGCCTGTAGTGCTTACATCGGGAGTATAAGGAAAATACACCACTTCCTTACCGGGCTGTTGCTTCATCCACTCAAGCCCCTCCAGATACTTATTTATCCAATCATCCCCTATGGTTACTATATCAATATCCTCTCTCTGTAATTGTGCCACCTCAGTAAGCTTCACTTGCTTCACAGCTTTAGTCACACACTTCAAAGACGAAATAATCCGGAAACGTTGTTCAAAGGGAATAATAGGCGGCATTCCCTTGTAATGCTGTATCAACTCATCTGTGCTTACGCCGACTATAAGTTCATCGCCCAATGCCGCCGAACGTTCCAATATGTTCAGATGACCGATATGAAACAGGTCAAAACTACCGGATGTGAATACTCTGATTTTCTTTCTTTCCATGCTATATAGATTTATCGGTATTCTATTTCTTTAATTCTCATTGCCAGATCATCCAGATCCTCTTCACTTTGAACTCCCAAATGGGAAACCCTGAAATAACAAGGAGTACCACCCGGCATAATGAATATGTCTTGCTTCAACAATTCATTAAAGAGAATATCTCCATTCTGGCGAACAAAGAACCCCGTAATGCAATTGGATGGCACTTCCGCTGGAATCTCCCAACCATTCTGCCTGCACAGCTCACGAAAATACAGCGCTTTAGCACGCACGGAAGCAATGATTTTGTCAACCCCAAGGACTACATTCTCCTTTAAACGGGCATGCAATTGCATAAACAAACTGGTGGCCGGACTGTAAGGTGTCTGACCGCGTTCCAGATTCTTCAGATTCTCAGCAAAATCAAAATAATAAGATTTATGCAAAAAATCAGTCTGCAGGATTCTAGGCGAAAGAAACAGAAACGACAAACCCGGGGCTATATTCAGCCCCTTCTGACTGCTGGTAATACAGATGTCGATATTCAACTCTTCCATATCCAAATCATCGGACAAGAAAGAACTAATAGCATCAACAACCAGCGAAACATTATGTTTTCTGCAAATAGCAGAAATTTTCTTTAAATCAAACAGTTGACCGGTAGAGGTTTCATGATGTTGACATAAAAACACATCCGGACGCGAAGCAGCCACAGCATCTTCCAGCTGGGCATAATCAATATCACGAGCAAAAGGAACCTCAAAAACTTCATTCTGAACCTGATAGTACTCGCAGAGACTCTTCCAACGGTAGCCGAATGAACCGCCGGCTATAATAAAAGCTTTCTTTTTCAGGGAAACATAATTGGTAACCACAGCATCCATCGCACCGGTTCCTGAAGCAGTATAGAAGATAACACGCCCGCCTGGACAATGTATCAGTTCCAGCAACATACGCTCTGAATCTTTCACAATTTCAGAAAACAAAGCAGTGCGCATATACGGAAAAGGTTCTCCTGCGATTCGAAGAATCCGCTCTTCTATATTTCCCGGAAAAACATAAGATTTCATATTCCTGCTTTTTAATAGTTCTACATTACTTTTCATCACTTCTTTATCCTTCCGAACGTCTTTATACTCGTATATTTTCTCCAAAGGTTCAACTTCCGTTCTCTCGGAACACCATGACGGCGAATATAATCTTCAGCCGCTTCCAGCATTCGCCTGGCTACATTTCCATCCAGATACGGATCGTAGTTATCAACCACCCATCGTCTTTTCGCAATAGCGTTTTCATCATGCTGCACACTTTCAAAGGCGTCTGTCAATTGGGACGTATCCGTTATGTCAGTCCAGTAAATGTCCTTCGCTATGGTGCGATAAGTAATTACCGGACGTCCCAGAAGCAAGAATTCATATACTGTTGAGGAAGTGTCACTTATCATGACATCGGACATTAACTGATACTTCGTAACATTAAAGCCGTCTTCCCATATAATGTGTTCTTCTTGTTCTGCCAGTTGTTTATATTCATCCACCCACTCTTTTTTAGTCAACGGATGCAACTTCAACAACAGAACGACATCCCTCATCTTTACTAAATGCAGCAAAGCCTCTTTTAATGCAGGAAGAGATGTTAAACTTGGTGAAAAAGTAGGTGCATATAATACAATTTGACTTTTTCCATGCAGTTTCAACAGTTCTTCACGTTCCCGGTCAAAATCATGCCAATGATTTTTTATCCAATCTTGTTTGGGCCAACCGGTCTCCACGACCTCAAAATCTTTATATTCGGCAGCTAATTCCTTAAACTTTTTCGTAAAAAAAGGACCTTGGGTGAAATAGGTATCAAAATAGCGACGAATGACCCAATGATCTTTCTTTTCTGCCGCATAGCCATGAAAAACCTGTATCTTCACACCCGGCAAATAATAGGGAACAATATTGCCCGGCACAAATATAGCTTCCGGAGAAAAATCATAAACCTCCTGCATCGAATAGGTGTAAACGACCTTTCCGTCCAGTGGGAAAACCGGGATCTTCGGAAGATGCACATACCACAAGATATGATTCGCCTCCGACTTTACCGCTTCCTGATATATAGGCAATAATATATCAACAGCATACTTATTTTCACAGAATAAGACAATACGCATACTTCTCTCTATAGCTCCAGTTTATACTTCACTTGATGTTTCTTTGCAAAATAAATCCAGAACTTCTTCCGGTGTGCAAGCACTTTATCAACGCAGTATTGTTCATCAGTATTGCGTGCACGTGCATATTCTCTGGCAAGTAATTCAAAAAAGGCTTTCTGTCCCCATAAACGGGCAAAATTGGCACAACCCATATCGATACTGATCTTACCGAAGCTCATGCGATTAATATCCACTAACATAAAATGATACTCACCATCTATCTTATCAAACAGAATATTTCCAGGAGAATAATCCCGGTGCATAATATCAGATTCATGCAGACGAGCCGTATAACGGGCAAAGGCTATAACAACATCCCGGCAATCGTTAACATCGGCATTGCCGAATTCATAAAAATTTCTTCGATAGGAAGATTGAAGACTGATAAAATAAGAGTACTTGATCAAGCCCCACTTACATTCTTCGATATAAGCGATAGGAACCGGGGTTTCAAAGCCTCTCTGAAGCAGTATGTTGGGATATGAAAAGGCGCGCCTTCCTTTCGGGGCACGAAAAAAAGAATAAGCAATCCGATTTACCAAAGCCGGAACTCCATAACGTTTTATATTGATCTCCAATCCATCATCCACCGTCATCACTTTGATGAGGTTTCTTCCAGAGTAGATCACCCTCCCCTCACTTTCAAAGATATCAGGAATGCTTTCTACAAATTTCCGCAAATGCTCGTATGCAGGATTTACTATTATTTTCATATTTTACTCTGCCTTCACCTTTTTAGACGGTCCCGTCATTCTAAAATATTTATCCATCATTTACCTTATATTCTCTTCAATCTTCGCAATAATTTCTTCAGGTTTTATCTCTCTCAAGCAGGCATAATCGCCACGCCAGCAAGGCTTCTGCCCGTAAACCGAACATGGCCGGCAGGATAAGTCAAGTTGCACCGTATTGGCCGGCAACTGTTTCCAGCCCATAAATCCGGCATAAGGATGCGTAGCACCCCATACAGAAACAACAGGCACATTGACCAGAGATGCCAAATGCATATTAGCGGAGTCCATGGAAAGAATCACATCCAAATGACTCATCAGATTCAATTCCGTATCCATTTTCAGCTTACCAATCAACGATAGGACGGAAGGATACTTAGCGGTCCAGCGGTCGAATACCTCCTTTTCACTCTTCCCCCCACCCAAAAGGAAAACTTTCACATCCGGCATTGCAGCAAAATAGGCAACAACCCGTTCCTGCTGTTCTACCGGATAAATCTTACCTTTGTGTTTAGCAAAAGGAGCAATACCTATCCATTTATTATTCCCTTTCGATCCTACCACCGGTTCTATTTGCGAGAAGTCACCTTTCCCCTCTCCGTAGATGGAAGTGAACTTCAATTGAACCGGAAGCCCCAGCTTTTCCAGTACATCAGCATAGCGCCGGAAAGAACTTTCCTGCTTTTCAAAAACCTTATGATGACGACGAACCAGTTTCTTCTTACCTGCCCGCCCCTTGCATATTGCAGCTACAGGCACGCCATCCAACCGAAAACGCCATCGTAAGTATTTCGCGCGAAGTATATCATGAAAATCGGCCACATAATCAAAATGTAGCCCTTTTAGTTCTGCATACAGACTGTTTAATCCTCGTAATCCTTTATGTTTTCCCGACAAATCGGCACCGTAAAAGCTTACATTCTCCGGCAACTTCAGAAAAAGAGGTTGCAATGCAGTACGACTCAGCACTATGATTTCATGCTGAGGATATTCGGCTGCCAGCGAATGCACTACCGGAACCGTCATGGCTACATCGCCAAGCGCAGAGAAACGGATAATGAGGATACGTGCCATTCGTTATCTTTTTGCATAAAGCACCGGATTCAAGGCCGGGTCATTATACATCTTCATCTGTTTATATACTTTCATATATTTTTTTCCGGATTCAATATCAGCCAGCAATTGGTCAATGGCCGACGAAAGATCTTTCTTTTGTTCCAGAAGGATATCCAGTTTAGCCTTGCATTGAGCATGATGTTCGGGAGTAGTATCCGTACGTTCCACCTCCTTTTGCATGTGATAGATCTTTAATGCAAGAATAGAAAGACGGTCTATCGCCCATGCGGGACTTTCCGTATTAATGGTAGCCTCCGCCATCGGTTTCACATCTTTATATTTATCCAGGAAATAGCTATCGATCAGTTCTACCAAGTCTGTTCTGTCCTGATTAGACTTGTCTATTCTTCGTTTCAAAGTTAATGCCGCATTCGGTTCAATCTGCGGATCACGTATAATATCTTCAAAATGCCATTGTACGGCATCAATCCAATTCTTCAAATATAGATAATACTCAATCGTCTTCAACTCGTAAGGATTGTTCATTGGCGCATCCACGCTATCCGTTACATGATAATCCGCGACTGACTTCTCAAAAATGCTGTTGCAAAGGTTACTAAATGCCATAATCTTAACGAACTTTACAGTTATACAATAATACAAAGTTATGCAATATTTCCCACACAAGCAACCGTTCCCCACTTTTTATTCCCATCTTGCTCCAAAAGCAAAATATCCTCTTCCTTATTTATTTCATATTTTTACTACCCCATAACACCTCCAATAAGATAAGATCAAAGGGTTCGTATGAAGAATACGTTAACAAATCAAAGCAACTTTCATAAGAAAATAGAAACCAGCTATACTTTATTACTATAACATAACCCCATACATATAATTAATTTCTAAATTTGCCTGTATTCAAAAAAAACAGAATTCCATGAAAGTTATTGTTGACAATAAAATACCTTTTATAAAGGAAGCTATCGGGAAAATAGCCGACGAAGTAATATATGTCCCCGGAAAAGACTTCACCCCTGCTTTAGTGAAGGATGCAGATGCACTAATAATCCGCACACGCACTCAATGCAACCGCGAATTACTACAAGGAAGCCGGGTACAATTCATTGCTACAGCCACAATCGGCTTCGATCATATAGATACGGAGTATTGCCACGAAGCGGGCATAACCTGGACTAATGCACCGGGATGCAACTCCGCTTCCGTAGCACAGTACTTGCAATCCACACTCTTATTAATAAATCTCCTGAAAGGAAAAAACTTATCAGAAATGACCATTGGCATTGTCGGAGTAGGCAACGTAGGCATCAAAGTGGCTAAAGTGGCTCGCGAATTAGGTATGCGGGTATTGCTGAACGACTTGCCACGAGAAGAGAAAGAAGGAAGTACTAACTTCTGCTCTTTACAGTTTCTTGCCGAAGAATGTGATGTTATCACTTTCCACGTACCTTTATATAAGGAAGGGAAATATAAAACTTTCCATCTGGCCGATGAAGCATTCTTCCGTTCCCTCAAACGTTCTCCCATCATCATCAATACTTCCCGCGGAGAAGTAATAGAAACAGCAGCTTTATTGAAAGCTCTCGAAAACGGCCTGATTTCCGATGCCGTCATTGACGTATGGGAAAACGAACCCGACATTAATCTCTCCTTATTATATAAGGTATTCATCGGCACCCCCCATATCGCCGGATACTCGGCAGACGGAAAAGCAAATGCTACGCGAATGTCTTTGGACTCCCTGTGCCGACACTTCGGCATACAAGCTGACTATCACATTGCTCCACCCGAACCGGAAAATCCGATCATCATAGCATCTACCCCTACAGAAGCCTATTTAAAAATGTATGATCCGCGGAAAGACTGCGAAGCGTTGAGAGCTCATCCCGAACTATTTGAAAAGTTAAGAGGAGATTATCCGCTACGGAGAGAAAAGACAGCATTCTCCGTAATAACTCCGTAGCTTAGCCTTCGGATTCAAGCAACTTTTCTATCACTTTGGGATAAGTGTCATATTCCAGCGCATGAATACGATGCGCCAGATCATCAGGAGTATCTTCCGGCAACACCGGGCATTTCACCTGGCAAATAATGGCACCCTCATCATAATGTTCATTCGTATAATGAATAGTAATGCCACTTTCCTCCTCGCCGGCAGCAATCACAGCTTCGTGCACGCGATCGCCATACATGCCCTTTCCGCCAAACTTCGGCAACAACGAAGGATGTATATTTATCATTTTATTAGGATAAGCATGCAAAATAAGATCCGGCACACGCGCCAGAAAACCGGCCAGCACTACAAAATCAATATCATGCTCCCGCAACACCGATAAAATCGCCTCTCCATTCTCCCAGTCACTCTTCGGAAAATAGAAACAAGGCACTTCCAGCCCGCGTGAACGCTCTAAAACAAACGCATTCTGACGGTTAGTTAAAACCAAAGCCACACAAGCCGAACTTTTTTCCCGGAAATAACGGATGATATTTTCGGCATTTGTGCCGCTTCCCGATGCTAATACTGCGATTTTTTTCCTCATATTTCTTCCTTTTAGTGCACAAAACCGTGAAAAATGTGCAAAACATTGCATTTAATTCCCTAAATATTTGCGAGTGACGATAAATATTTATTCCTTTGCCCCGCAAATTTAAAGAAATAAAACTAATTATTAATTAAAAACTTAAAGTTATGTCTGAAATTGCATCAAGAGTGAAAGCGATTATCGTCGACAAATTAGGCGTTGAAGAATCAGAAGTTACTAACGAAGCTAGCTTCACTAACGATTTAGGAGCTGATTCTCTTGACACTGTAGAACTTATCATGGAATTCGAAAAGGAATTCGGTATCTCTATTCCGGATGACCAAGCTGAAAAGATTGGTACTGTAGGCGACGCCGTTTCTTACATCGAAGAACACGCTAAGTAATCCTATCCATCAATTTAATATGGAATTAAAAAGAGTTGTAGTAACAGGTCTCGGCGCCATTACCCCTATTGGCAACAATGTTTCCGATTTTTGGGAAAACCTTGTGAATGGGGTTAGTGGAGCAGGACCTATTACTCATTTCGATGCTTCCCTTTTCAAGACCCAATTTGCCTGCGAAGTGAAAAACTTCGAAGCTACCAACTATATCGACCGCAAAGAAGCCCGTAAGATGGACTTGTATACACAATATGCCATCGCCGTCGCAAAAGAAGCGGTCACCGATTCCGGTCTTGACATCGAAAATGAGGATTTAAACAGAATTGGTGTCATCTTTGGCGCCGGTATCGGTGGTATCCGTACATTCGAGGAAGAGGTAGGTAACTATGCCTTGACCGGCAAAGAAAACGGTCCTAAGTTCAATCCGTTCTTCATCCCCAAGATGATCTCGGATATTGCTGCCGGACAGATTTCTATTATGTATGGTTTTCACGGTCCCAACTATGCAACTTGTTCTGCATGCGCTACTTCCACGAACGCTATTGCTGACGCCTTCAACCTGATCCGTCTGGGTAAGGCTAACGTTATTGTGAGTGGTGGTTCGGAAGCTGCAATCACCGTTGGCGGTGTAGGCGGTTTCAATGCTATGCATGCATTATCAACACGCAATGAATCTCCTACAACTGCATCTCGTCCGTTCAGCGCAAGCCGTGACGGTTTCGTGATGGGTGAAGGTGGCGGTTGTCTGGTTCTTGAAGAGCTGGAACACGCCAAAGCACGTGGTGCTAAGATTTATGCAGAAGTTGCCGGTGTAGGAATGTCTGCCGACGCTCACCATCTGACCGCTTCTCATCCGGAAGGACTTGGAGCCAAGTTAGTGATGAGAAATGCGTTGGAAGATGCCGAGATGAACCCCGAGGAAGTAGATTATATCAATGTACACGGTACTTCTACTCCTGTAGGTGATATATCGGAAGCTAAAGCTATTAAAGAAGTATTTGGTCAACATGCATTTGAATTGAACATCAGTTCAACAAAATCCATGACTGGTCACTTGCTGGGCGCCGCCGGTGCGGTAGAGGCCATCGCAAGTATTCTTGCGATCAAGAATGGCATCGTACCTCCGACTATCAACCACGAAGAGGGTGATAACGACGAAAACATCGACTATGACCTTAACCTTACGTTCAACAAAGCTCAAAAACGCGAAGTGAACGTAGCTCTGTCCAATACATTTGGATTTGGCGGTCATAATGCATGTGTTATTTTTAAGAAATACGCAGAATAATCAGTCGTGTTACGTAATCAAATAGACAAAATAAGGCTCTTATTCCGTAAGGACAAAGAGTCTTATTTTTGTTTTTATAAGATTCTGGGGTTCTATCCCCGCAACATTCAGCTCTACCAGCAGGCTTTGTTGCACAAATCCACCTCCATCCGCTCAGAAAAGGGACGCCCTTTGAATAATGAACGACTGGAGTTCCTGGGTGACGCCATTCTTGACGCCATCGTGGGAGATATTGTCTATAAGCATTTCGAAGGCCGTCGCGAAGGTTTTCTCACAAATACACGTTCCAAAATCGTGCAACGGGAAACTCTGAATAAGTTGGCAGTAGAAATAGGCCTGGACAAGCTGGTAAAATATTCCACCCGTTCTTCCTCGCACAATAGTTATATGTACGGAAATGCTTTCGAAGCATTTATCGGTGCCATCTATCTGGATCAGGGCTACGAGCGCTGCAAGCGGTTCATGGAAGAAAAGATATTCAAGAATTACATTGACCTCGACAAGATGTCGCGCAAAGAGGTCAACTTCAAATCAAAGCTGATTGAATGGAGCCAAAAAAGCAAAGTTGAGGTTTCATTTGAACTTATCGAGCAATTCCTTGATGAAGATTATAACCCCATGTTTCATACCGAAATCCGCATAGAAGGTATTTCGGCCGGGAAAGGAACCGGATACTCTAAAAAGGAGTCTCAGCAGAATGCCGCACAAGCTGCCCTGAAGAAAATAAAGAATGATGCTTCATTCAAAGAACAAATAGAAGCCACAAAAGCGCAGAATCATTTGCCTGAGAATACAGAAGAAACAGATGAACTCACAGAGGAGACTCTGATTGAAGAAAATCTTGAAACGATTCTGCCTGTAGAAAATCCTGAAACGGACGAATGTAAGGGCGAATAGCCTTCGCCCACATCATTATCAGCCGAAACAAATTCCCATCCGGCGCCCTTGAACAACCAGATCATTATCTTCTGTCACCAGTTTCAACTTTCCGGCTATTTCCTCCAGTGGTGCAGAAGAAATCTCATCCCCTTTCAACGTAATCATCCGGCCAAACTGTTCTGTTGCAATCAGTTCCGTAGCATGCCCACCCATGCGCGTAGACAGATTCCGGTCGAAAGGTGTGGGCGAACCTCCCCGCTGGATATAGCCAAGCACAGTTTCGCGGGTTTCAATGCCAGTCTCATACTCTATCTCCTGGGCAATGTATTCAGCGGCACGTTTCCGGCCATCCGTCTGTATGCCTTCGGCAACCACCACGATGGAATAAGGTTTTCCTTTCTTCAGTCGGTTCAGAATAGTCTCACCAATATTATGGATATTATAAGGAATTTCGGGTATCAAGATAACATCACCGCCACCTGCCATACCTGAATACAGTGCAATCCAGCCGGCCTTATGCCCCATTACCTCGATCACCATCACCCGTTTGTGCGAACTGGCAGTAGAGTGCAGGCGGTCAATGGCATCCGTAGCAATACTTACAGCCGAATCAAATCCGAAGGAGAAATCCGTTCCCCAGATATCATTGTCGATAGTCTTAGGCACAGACACGATGTTCAATCCCATGGCAGCCAGTTTGGCAGCAGTCTTCTGCGTACCGTTACCACCGATACAAACCACACAATCCAATCCTAATTCCTTGATATTCTGTTCTATCAATGCCGGTTTATTGACATCGGATATCACACCGTTCATCTTGAAAGGTTTCTCGCGGGAAGTGCCGAGCATTGTGCCGCCCTGATTCAACAAACCGGACAAAGATTTATCAGTAAACGACTCCACATCCTTGGTAAGCAACCCCTGAAAGCCACTATGAATGCCCACAACTTCCATCCCGTAATGATTGATTGCAGTTTTGCACACTCCACGAATGGTGGCATTGATGCCGGGACAATCGCCCCCCGAAGTCAAAATACCGATTCTCATGACACTTTTGTTTGAATTATTGTTCTTTAGGCCCGTAAAGATAGAAAAAAAAGAGAAAAAAGATAGAGAAGCCGATAAATAAGATTATTTTTGCGCAACAAAATAGTTTTAACTAAGAGAGATGAATATCACAACATTGCTGGATAAGGTGTATTTTGCCCCTCGCCTGAAAAAAATCGACTTCTATGCTAACCGCGCAGGAGAACTTCAACACCGAGTTCTTGACCGCTTAGTGCGCATGGCAGAAAATACAGAATGGGGAAAGAAATATGATTATAAAAGCATTCATACTTATGAAGACTTTAGAAACAGACTACCCATACAGACTTACGAAGAGGTAAAGCCGTATGTGGAACGCCTGCGTGCAGGAGAACAAAATCTGCTTTGGCCTTCGGAGATACGCTGGTTTGCCAAGTCCTCGGGCACAACGAACGATAAAAGTAAGTTCCTGCCCGTCAGCAAAGAAGCATTGAATGACACACATTATCAAGGCGGTAAAGATGCAGTCGCCCTCTATCTGGGTCAGAATCCTGACAGCCGCTTTTTCTCCGGACAAGGTTTGATTTTAGGTGGAAGCCACAGCCCCAACCTCAACTCCAGGCACGGGCTTGTAGGCGATCTTTCTGCTATCCTGATACAAAATATACATCCGTTAGTGAACTGCGTCCGTGTTCCGAGCAAGAAAATTGCTCTTATGAGCGACTTTGAAAAGAAGATAGAAGCAATCGCCAACAGTGCCATATCAAAAGATGTAACGAGCCTTTCGGGCGTTCCTTCATGGATGTTAGTACTCATTAAGCGTATCCTTGAAAAGACCGGTAAACAATCGCTGGAAGAAATATGGCCCAATCTGGAAGTCTTCTTCCATGGTGGTGTTGCTTTCACCCCTTATCGTGAACAATATAAAGAAGTGATCCGATCACCCAAAATGCATTATGTAGAAACTTACAATGCCTCCGAAGGGTATTTCGGTACGCAAAACGATCCGAATGATCCGTCCATGCTGTTGATGATCGACTACGGTATATTCTATGAATTCATCCCATTGGAAGATGTAGGTAAAGAGAATCCCCGCATCTACTGCCTGGAAGAAGTGGAAGTGGACAAGAATTATGCATTGGTTATCTCTACTTCTGCGGGTTTGTGGCGCTATATGATTGGAGACACCGTGAAGTTCACGCAAAAGGATCCATATAAATTCGTCATCACCGGACGTACCAAGCATTTCATCAATGCTTTCGGTGAAGAATTGATTGTGGATAACGCGGAAAAAGGTTTGGCAAGGGCTTGCGAGGCTACCGGAGCATTGATTTCCGATTATTCGGCTGCTCCTGTATTTATGGATGCCAATGCTAAATGCCGTCACCAATGGTTGATTGAGTTTGTACAGGCACCGGACAGTATAGAGAATTTTGCCAAAATACTGGATGATACACTGAAAGAAGTGAATTCCGATTATGAAGCAAAACGACAGAAAAACATTGCCCTGCAACCTCTGGAGGTGATTGTTGCCCGCAAAGACCTATTCCATGACTGGCTGGCACAAAAAGGAAAGTTGGGTGGACAACACAAAGTTCCGCGTCTCAGCAATACAAGGGAATATATCGAGGAAATGCTGGAGCTGAACAACTGATTCCTGCAATAGCATAGGACAATACGATAATAAATAAGAAAGGCCGCATCAGACAAAACCAATGCGGCCTTTTCCATTTTTGTTCCATGCCTTGAAACTCACAGTTTCATTACTTGAAACCAACAGTTTCATGCCTTGAAACTGCGAGTTTCACGCCGAGAAACCAGTAGTTTCACACCGAGAAACTAACAGTCATCCCAGACTATCAGAAATTATAAGCCAATCCGATGCCCAGTATCTCCTTGAACTGTACCTTCGGCCCTCTTTCAACGCCCTCATCATTAAAGGTTTTCACATCATTATCATACTTCAGTGTCATATTCAGGGTTGCTGATAGCACTTTATTGATCTTCATACTAATGAGCACATCCCAGTTGACATCCACATTACCAAAGTCTTTATTATAAGGAGTGAAGAAATCGGCTGTAGTAATCAGATTCACATTTTCCATGACAGGCAGCTCTGCACGGGCTTTCAGGAAAGCTCCGGCTTCGATCTTAAAGTGATCCCCCGGATCAACACCGAAAGAACCTAAATCAGAAAGATAATCATCGCTCACAAAGGTCATCTTTGTGGAGACAGGTGAAAGGAATATAGAATAATTACTCTTCGGACGATATTCCATACCCAATGCCACATTAGAATAGGCGGGAGCAAAGAAGTTAGATATATAGTGACTCTTGTCCGGATAATTATATCCTTTGGCAAACTGAGTATTCAAATCAGCCATAAGCGTATAATACCAAACTTTAGTGGCTGCATAGCCCAACTGGGTAGATAATCCTATTTTATCAGAACTCTTTCTCATCCCTTGCGATTTGGTTTTCGAAAGACCATAATCCAGCACCAGGTTCGTCACCCATAGCCAGTTTCCGCTCTTATGTGTCAGTGACCCATTCAGGTAAGCATTTCCGGCAATAGAATTCTCACCACCGGCCGACCAGTTTGTCATTGCAGTTTGCGACATATTTATACCTGTCACACCCTTCAGTACCCAAGCTCCTTCTTTATATCCCTTATCGTCCGTTTGGGCAGAGACGATTGTTGCCAAAGTGGCAAATAGTATCATTAAATATATACGTTTCATACTGTTATTCGTTTTAATTGTTCCGCAAAACAAAGACGTCTTTGTATTTCAAACAGAGTAAACTATTTTTTTGTTCAGAAACAAATAAAAGAATGATTGTACGGAAATTACAGGATGATACCTCCTCCCAGCAACAGACCTGCCTCATCGTAAAATGCCGCAGCTTGTCCGGAAGCAATGGATTCCAGTGGTTCGCGCAATAGCACATGCAAGAGATTCTCATCCGTTATACTGACAGTGCAGTGATTAGCTTGCTTCCGATAGCGAATCCTGACAATGACATCCTCGGAATTCAGTAAACGGGAAGTATCCACAATATTCCAGTCTTTCAACAGCATTTCCTCTTTGTAAAGAGAAGCGAGAGGCGCAAGTATCACTTCGTTCCTCTCTTTATGTATCTCTTTTACGAAAACAGGACGGTTCAGATGAATACCCAATCCTCTGCGCTGACCAATCGTATAGAAGGGATATCCTTCGTGCCAACCTAAAAAAGTCCCGCTTTCATCGAGAAATTGTCCTTTTCCCGGCAAAGCATCCTGCGGAACTTCACGCTGCAAGAAAGAGCGGTAATCCATCGGGCAGAAGCATACACCAAGACTATCCTTTTTGGTTGCTGTCCGTTCAAAGCCCCGCTTAGCAGCATAGGCACGCACTTCATTTTTAGTCCAGTCACCCATTGGAAGGAGCATACGTTCTAAAATGTTCTGTTGCAGTCCCCAGAGGAAGAAAGTCTGATCCTTATCACGGTCGGCAGCCGGGGCTATAAAGTAATAGCCATCCCGGAAAACTTTACGTACGTAGTGTCCGGTAGAAATCCAATAAATGCCCATTTCATCGGCAATCTTTGCCAGCAACGGCCATTTCAGTTCATTGTTACAGAGAGTACAGGGAACAGGGGTATGGGCGGAAAGATATTCATCTACAAAATAGCGGATAATGCGTTCACGGAATAATTCGCGGGCATCATAGATGATGTGCGGGATATTTAGACGGGAAGCGAGATTACGGGCATCATCCAAAGATTCTTCAAAGCCTTCCGAATCATAGAAACGAAACGTCACACCGGTTACTTCATAACCGGCCTCTTGCAACAGCATGGCGGCAACAGAACTATCCGTACCTCCACTCATACCTAATAATACACGCTTAGCAGACTTCATGAGTACAAAAATAAGAATTATTTCTCTGGCAAAGAATAAACATATATATGAATCTGTGGTGAACTTACACCCATCAGTAATATGAAATAAGTTCAGCCGCTGTCGCACTTATTATACAATAAAGAAGCGGGAGAATGTTCTTTCCAGTCTTTCAACCTTCCAGTACATCTCCCGCTTATGATGAAGAGAATCTCTATCTTATTCTTCTTTTTCCAGTTTTCCGGCTTTCACTTCTTCAAAAGTAGGATTGAAAGCATTGCCAATTACTTCCCACGCTTCAGCATCGTTCAGCCCCGCAATAACTTTTGCCAATCCCTTATAAGAAATCAGTCCCATCTGTTTTTCAATATACACCGACTCGGCAGATTCCAGGTTTTCAAAGCAATCCAGATTGGTAATCATTGTATTAGGATTGCTTCCGGTAGCACCACCTATTGTTAGTTTCAGAGTACCCACACGCTTCAAAGCAGGCAGATTAATACTTTCCAGCATAGCAGGAACTCCATTTGTAAAACAAGTACCGATGCTGCACACGCCTGTTACTTCCTGCAAAGCAGGCAAACTCAGAGTTTTAAGTACTCCCCCATAAGTAAAGCTACCTACTTTGACCAGCTTCGGAAACTGAACAGGTTGCACTACATTGTTCACATAAGAACCTTCCTGAAGACTCATAGCCCCCGTTACCTCTTCCAGATCTTCAAAACTGATTATGGCAAGGTTGGCATTATAACCTTGAGTAACCGTCAGTTTTTTAGCCTTCTTCAGACCTGGGAAGGTAAAGTTCGCCTCCTCTTTCACAATTGCAAATTCCAATGAGATCTCTGCATTCTCAAGTCCTTCGAAACGCATTCCTTTACTACCTGACACTGACACTTTTCCCGTGAAAGTGTCATCGCCTTTCAATAGCAGACCTTCAGGAACAGAGCTCAATTTCAGTTCGTCAATGGTCAAGCCTGTAACATCCATTTCTTTCAGAGCAGCCACATTTCCCAAAGATAAATAAGAGAAATGCGCTCCTTTCAGATTCTTCAGGAAAGATATTTTCTCCAGCTTAGGCAACTGTTCCATTGAAACCCGACTGACAGAAGTCAATGAGCCCAAACCTGTTATATCAGTAACCCCTGGCATGGATGACAAAGAGAATGTCCCTCCGATAGTCTTCAGTGCATTGAATCCGGATAAAACAGTAGCCTCTTCACTATAGCCCCCCAAAGAGAATCCGCCACCTACGGTCTCCAATTCGGGACAGGCATTGTCCAGTTGTTTCACATTCGACAATGTGGTCAATTTCAGATCTCCTCCTACACTCTTCAACTTTTTCAACGGCTCCATATCAGGAATGGCAAGATAAGATATAGTAGCGGCACCGTCTACAGTAGTCAATGAAGAAAGATTAAGTTCTCCAAGGCTTTGACAGTGTTCTATGGTCAGTCCGTTTTTACCTACATAAGCAAGCGAGCCTAAATCCAGTTTTTTGACACCATTATTATAAATGCGCATACTGTTGGCTTTCGTCAGTTTAGGGAGACTCACTTCATTCAGATTGTTCATTGGATATTGCAATGAGAAGCTGTATGATATTTCTTCCAACGAACTAAAGAACACGTCCTCCAAATCCGAAAGCGATTCAAGCGAGATAGTAGCCGCGGAAACCAAGGCAGGGAAGTTTATTTTCTTCACCTTCTTGTAGCTTTTCAGAGTCAGCTGATTACCCAGCGTTTTCAGAGCCGGGAAGCTAACTTCTTCCGTCAGTTCAAGCGTTCCGTTCTGTCGTCCGGTAAAGGTGATATCCTTTCCTATAATCTCCAAAGCCGGGAATTCCAACTGTTTGAAGTGGATTGCCTGTAAGGTCAACGTACCGCCCACACTTTCCAGTTTTGGCAGATTCAGTGTGCGAAGCGTATCAGCCGAAAGATACAGATCGCCACCTACCATCTTCAGTTGAGACAGTTCGATGTGTTCCAGTTCCTTATTACCAAACGCTCCGTTCGTACCGATACGGCCTGCAATCTTCAGTGCTCCTGCCCTTTCCAGATTCTCCAGTCCTGCAACTGAAGTACCTTTGTAAGTAGGATTGATAAGCACCGTTCCGGATACTTCTTTCACACCACTCAGCGCAGCGAAAGAAAGTAACGAATCTTCCTTTACGCTTCCCGTTTCCTTACCGATAATCAGATTTCCTTCTATGCGGCTGATACCACGTGCTGCAAAAGCTTCTACGTCTTCAGCTGTTTCCAGCAGTACATCCCCTTCACCGACAATCAATGTGCGGCTCAGAGAGTAATGATACGTACGTTCCTTACCATTATAAGAGGTTACAGTCAACGTCTGATTTCCTTCCCAATCTGTTATATTCGACGGATCCGGGGTAATCGTGGCAAGCTCACTACACAAAACCTCAGCTTTGGCTCCCTGCACCGAAACACCTTCGGGCACAGACAGAGTCAGTTCATCTTCAGTAATAGTGGCCGCATAGGTCTTTCCATCCTGTAATTTCAGGCTGAATGAAGTGATATAGTTTTCGCTTCCGGAGAAAGCAGAGTCTTCGTCATCGCAACCGGCCAGCAGCGAAATGAAGCCTATCATCAATATGTATGCTAAACTTTTTAGTTTCATATTTTCTTTATTTTATACTTGATTATTCTTCTTCGGCAGGCAGGGTCCATAGTCCATCCTCTGCCAGCTGCTTGTACGTCGGATTATACAGGTTATCCTCAACAATCCAGTTCGTTTCAGGACAACTCTTGATGGCTTTCTTCAATCCCTCATAAGAGGCCAGAGCCTTGTGGTTCACTATTTTGAAGCCACCAATACTCTCCAGAGATACAAGGAAGTTCAAGTCCGTCAGTTTAGTGTTCTGCATATTCTGGGTTTCATTATAACCATAAGGGCGAAGATACAACGTCCCGCCCACCGTTTTCAGTAGAGGATAGTAAAGAACCGGTTCATAAACATTGCCATATTGCTCATAACCTGTCTGAATAAGCAGATTTCCACCTACCTTTTCCAGCTTGGGGAACGAACGTTCATCAGTGGTATTGACACATATCCGAGTATCTCCACCAATTGTTTTCAGTTCGGGGAAATGGAACTCTTTGATATTAGAGTAAAGGTCGAATATACCACCCACTTCTTGCAAGTCGGGCATAATGATCTCCTGAATATTCGAATTATTCCAATAAGAGAAGTCACCAGTGATTTTGTTGATACCAGCTATATTCGTTGTTCCACCATTATTGCTAAGATAGTTGAGCTTTAGAGAACCGATTTCCTTAAAACCCTGGAATTGGGGAGAGAGACCGGACATGACTATGCTTCCGGCAAACACATCATCACCCTTCACGACAGTTGTACTCATGTCCGAACCCTGCAACAGTAATTCTTCCATTTCTACACCGCGCAAATCAATCTCACTCATACCTGAACCTAAAGAGATCTTTCCCACCTTCTTCAATTTAGCCGGCATCTTCACGCTACCGGTAGCTGTCAGACTCAGAGTTCCGCCAATACTTTCCAGCGAAGCCAACTGCTCGGGATTGAATCCGGCAATGGAAATACTAGCATTACCGTCTATCGCCTTCAACAGAGGCATATTCATCTGATTCACTTTCGGGCAACTAAGCGATAATTCACCTAAATGAGTCAGCGCCGGGAAAGAAACTTCATACAGCGGGTTATCTGCAATGCTGAGTTTCCCCGAAATATCCTGTAACTTCGGGCAATAGAGCAACAGAAGAGTTTTTCCGGTCACATTCAAGTCCTTGCAGGACAACAGTTCGCTGAAGTCCAGACGAATGGCTGACATACTCACTTCAATACTTCCTCCTACATGCTTCAAAGACTGGAAAGACATTTTCTCTACCGATGATTTACCTTTCAGCGAAAGGTTACCGCTCACCTGTTGTAATGCGGAAAATTCCGTAGAGACAAAAGGAGCTTCCATCGAGAGGTTACCGCCCACACTCTTCAGTGAAGAACAGGAAATATCACCCACAGCCGCGCTCTTTATGTCCAGATCACCCCCTATACGAGTCAGCTTATTCAAATCCACGGTCCACAAACTGTCAGCCGAAATAATCTGGAAAGAACCACCTATCTCTTCCAGATTCTCCAGCCCGGCAAATTCATGCCCACGGTAACGGGTATTAATGGTGATACTACCGGACACCTGCTTCAAGGTTGACAATGCTGCCAGAGACTTAATGGAATCTGTACCCAACTGCTGTCCGATAATCAAACTACCATCCAGATACGAAATACCTTTTGCACCGAAAGCATCCAATTCTTCCTGCGTATTCAGCAAGATGATACCGGTTTCGGGTACACTGCTTCTGCGAGGCGTATAGAGGTATTTGCGTGACTGGCCTGAAAGGGAAGTCACGGTAAAGAACATTTCCTCCTCCCAGTTATACACTGTAGCAGGGTCCGGCTTGATTGTAGCGTTCTCGCTGCACACCACTTGAGCCTTAACATCACTGAGTATCACTTCTTCCGGAATGTTCATCACAATGGTGTCTCCCCGGAAAGAGGCTACAAGAGATTGGTCTCCCTGTTTCAGGGTAAAGGAAGTGATAAAGTTATCAGTTCCCTCAAAAGGATCATTGCTGTCATCGCAGCCCGTGAGACAGGCCAATACGAACAAAATGCTCCCAAGGATATATTTATTCATGATTCTATTTGTTTTAAATTACTAAATCAAGGTTTCAATCGCAAGTCCATAGCAGCAGAAGATTCGGTAGAAATCTCACCTACAGCTGCTCCTTGTCCCATTTGTGCCGTATGAACTTTCACAAAGTCGATGTATTTCAGATTAGCCGGGCTGCCGTCCTGCTGAATGGCGTTCTCAATACGGAATCCGGTCGGATCATTTATATTGTCCACATATCCCCAGTCAAAGCCCCAATTAGTTTCAATACCTTCCGTTTTAAACTGATCGCCCAAGCAAGTTCCTGTCAGGATATAGTATTCCTCTTTCATGAACCAAGGGAAATAACCGCTATTCGGATGGTAAGCATTTCGTCTCAGGAAAGTCAGGTTACCATCATTGTCAATCGAAAGTACATCCTGCTTATCCTGCGTAGGACGATAATACTTCAGAGCATAACGTTGAGTGATTCCGGGCTTTCCTGTTTCACTGCCTTTAAGTTCATACCAAGTATCATCAGCAATACCGTTTCCGTTTTCATCCTGGCTTACCCATACGACACCACACTCACACCAATATTTACCAAGCGGATTACCAACAATATCAAAGTCTGCTTCACCCTTACCGTCATCCTCTACACTGTGGTCAAAGCCCAAAATAAAATAACCGCCCCATGCGCCAAGAGAAGCGATCCAACCGGTTCCACCACCATTATTCAGTGTATTCTGTATCGTCATTCGTGCATCTTCGGCAGTCTTGTCCTGAGAGAAATTAACGAACTGCCCCGGAGCAGGCGTGAACTCAAAGCAATGATTGGATATCCAATAACTCTTTGCGGTCGGTGCCCTAAAATAGGTACCTTCTTGCGGAGTACATACCACTTTAACGGTAGCCTCGGCTGTTTTACCGCCGTCGATAGCCTTCACTTTTATTTCATAAGTCTGGCCTTCAGCAGAAGGTGTAAATTTGAAATGAATGGAAGTTTCGCTCTGTACACTCCCGTCCACGCTCCATTCGTACACCGCATCATCGCTGATTGAGAATCTTACAGGTGCCAACACAAGGCTTCTGCCAATAGGACAAGTCATAGTTCGCACATCATGTATGGTGGAAGGTTCCACATAGCGGCCGTTGTCAAAGAACAACACCGGCTCTTCTTCCGGTATCACCGAGATATTAATGTTCTTCACATCCACACCATCGGCATTGGTTACTTTCAGAGCAAGCGTATAAACATCTATCTCCTTCTCTTTAAATTGATAGATGGAGTCGTGACTTACCACACGTCCGCCATAGCTCCACTCAAAAGTGGTACTCTCGTCTGTGTATTTGGTTTCGGCAGCCACCTTCAGAGCTACATCGCAATAGCCCACAGCCGAACTACTCACCGTAATTTCAGGCGGTAGACGGTCTACGACTGTTATTTTGGCTTGTTTTTCCACACTTCCGTTATCAGCATCCAGGCGGAAGTTCACAAAGAATTCTCCTAACTGATCACCTTTAAACTGATAGGTTTCCTGCTCAGACACAATCTTACCTGCACGTTTCCAAGCATACACAGGATTGATGGCATTCTCCGCAGTCACCTGCAATGTCACCTCATGTCCTATCTTTACTTTATACTCTCCGGTATCGGAGTTTAGCGAACACTCGGGAGCTCCAACCAGCCCCGCTTCGTCATCATCATCCGAACAGGCACCCAATGCAAACAGGCACAGTCCGACAAACGATAGTTTTAAATACAGATTTTTAAACATACTATTTATTGATTAGAAAATGTTACTTGCAATCGTTTCGTTGTAAATACAAAGTGCGCAGGGATGTCCCCTGTCGTAACGCTCCACTTCTTTTTTCCCTCGGGCGTGAAGCAATAGAGTGTTCCGGGGGTAACATAATTTTTGGCATCGGTCACGAAGATCTCTTTGGTATCGGGATTCACAGCCAATCCATAAGGTACCTCGATACTCTTTTCCGTACCGTCCGTAATGAAGTTCGTAGTCACTACACGTTTCTTCCGCGTGTCATAAATGCCATAACTGATGGTATTCTGCCCGGTGTACTTACTATACTCCGTACTGTAATAGAAGAGCGAGTCCCCACTCAGACAAAACTCACTGGCCGGAAAGTTCAGCACATCAGTCACCATATCATTATGAGAGTTTATGACATATACCTTGGAGTGTATGTCGTAATAATCACCACGTGATGAAACATAAATATTTCCACGCGCATCAATTGCCATCCGATGAAGGTTGATGCCTACCGTTATTTTTTTGATTTCGGTAAAGGTGTTCAGGTCTATCACAGATACGGTATTATCGTAATTGGGTACACGATAACCTCCGGAATTAGCTACATAGAGTTTATTCCCTACCACTACCATCTCTTCCGGCTGATAGCCGACATCACAAGTGTCCACCACCTGCAAGGAATTCAGATCCACTTTAGCCACATACCCCAGTCTGGCATTGGGATCAATCACCACTTTACCCGCATAAGAACTGACGTAAGCATAGCGACCGTTGAAAACGATATAGCGACAGTTAGGAATAGGGATGGCAGCCAAGTGCCTTGCTGTATTGACATCCATCACCTCCACCAGGTGGGATACATTAATGACAGCAAACAGTTTATCACCATTTATCTGAATATCATTTCCCACATCACCCAGCGCTTTTTGTACGGTAGGATTCAATTCCGGATAAATGTTCTTACAGTAATTACCCGAAGCGTAATCGAAATAGTCCAGAGAAGCCTTGTTACTTCCCATATTCCCCTCATTCAACAGGAAAAATCCCTTGACCGGACCTGTCACCTGTACGCCCGGTGTCACATTCGTCACACTGGAAAGTACCAGTTCTTCGTCGTCGCTACGGCACGAGGATACCAACAGTATCAGCATGCCCGCAAGCCACATCAGTAAAAATTTACTTCTTTTCATAAGCCGTGTATTTGGTTTTAAAGTTCTACATTTATCACAAAGCGGAAATTTATTCCCGGCATGGGATACCATTGTACCACCTCGTACTGCTGATTGAAGACATTATTGACTTCGGCGGTCAGTTTCCACAACATCTTTTTCCAATGCAAGCGGCGGGAAAGGGAAAGGTCGTTCGTATACCATTCCTTGGCATAATTCTCCGGAATGTTGGCACTCGATTCATAACGCTCGCCGGTATAGATAAAACTGTAATTCATGTCCCAATCCCTATAACTCAAATTAAGGACAGCCGAACCGCTGTGCCAGGGAATATAAGGTATCTGTCCACCGTAATAGTCACTTTTTGCATCGGTGAAATCCTGCGCTTTCTCATACGTATAGTTCACCCGCAGGTTGGCCTTCAGGTCTTTCAATAAATGCCATTCGGTTTGCAGAGCCACATCCACCCCGTGCATCTCCACATAGCCCAGATTTACCATTGTCCAACGGAACTGGTTAGAAGTAGGCATGGCTACAATCTTGTCGGTGACCTCGTTATAGTAAGCATCTGCCTGAAACTCCAACCGGGCAGGATAACCTCCACGGAATTTGCGGGAATAAGTTACACCTATATCATATTGTGTGGTATATTCCGGATTCAGGTCAATGTTTCCTATGAAGGTATAGTAAAGGTCATTCAGCGTCGGCATGCGGAATATCTTTTTGTAAAAAGCACGCAGATTCAGATCTTCGTTCTTGAAAGGTTGCCAAGATGCCACGACGGTAGGCGTATATTTGTGTTTATCACCTGCTGCGGCGTTGGGAACCTTCGTAGTCTCGTGTACAAATGTCCCCAGCAGACTGGCTTGTAGTTTGAATCGCTCAAAATGCAGTGCCGTAGCTGCCGCCACAAGTGCCGTGTAACGGCAGGGATAGACGAAGTTCACCAGGTCGGCATTTAATTTATTCCACTGAAAATCCACCGAAACGTCCGCACTCCAAAAAGGAAGAATATTCAGCATATTCGCTGCCGAAAAATAGAGTTCATGCTGGCGGTAATGATTGTTCACATACATTGTAGTAACATCCAAGCGCGGATCGGACAGATAATGAAGATAATCGTAAGCATACTTACCATTCGTCTGTAAACTGTAGTTTCCCCAATGTTTCCGGAAAGAGCCCTGCAAAAAGAAGTTCGTATCCCATTGGCGGTCTTCATGCACAAAGTCACCCGTCTCACGCACAGCGGCACCGGGCAATCCCCGTTCGGAATTATATAAATAAGCTTTGGCTTTCCATTCTCCCCCTTGCATATCTCCGAATAAGCCATACTCTGCACGAATGGCCTCCACATCACCGTTCTTACGAGTTTCTGTTATATCATATCCGTTTTTCTGCCGGTAACGGAATTTATATTTCCCGCTGGTGTACATATACTCAGCACTCAGTGAACCGCTCACCTGCTTGCTCAGCCTATGCTCCAGCAGGACGGAAGGATTGACCAAACCGAAAGAACCGGTTTTGAAAGTTCCTTTCAGGCGATAGTTCTGTCCTTCGCCAAAAGAAGGATGACGAGCTGTCATGTAGATGGAACCGGCTGAAGCAAAATCCTTTGCCGATTGAAAGATAGCGCTCTTCTGGCCATTGTAGAGTGACACGGCCTCCATGTTATCCAACGAGAAACGTCCCAGATCGATTTGTCCGTTCTGAGCATTTCCCAACTGAACGCCGTCATAGAATACGCCCACATGTTGAGTGCCAAGTCCACGTATGTTGACAGTTTTCAAACCACCGATTCCTCCATAATCCTTTATCTGGATTCCGGAAAAATAGCGGATTGCATCAGCCACAGAATGGACACTCAATTTCTGAAGTTCTTCTCCGGCAAGCATTTGTACCGGAATCACTTCTTTACGGATGCGTTGCGCTGATACAGAGACTTCTTCTATATGATAAGTCTTTGTAGAGTCTACCGTTTGAGCATACAAATCCACGCAACAGCATACTAATGGCATTACCACTGCCAATAAAATGCGATGATACATTCGATTTCATGTATTAAAGAGAGTATCAAACCTCTGCCAAGAGTAATTAATGATAACCCTATAAAAAATAAGTACGACCGGATTTCTAATCCCAGAGAACTCCTGATTCCAGATCATGGCAGGTCTTCTGACTTGCTTCATCTGATGACTCCCTTCCCGTTCATGCAGAAAACAGTGGCGTGAGTATCGTCTTCAGACTTTGTTTGAAGCTTACAGCAGCGGGTCTGTTCAGGATTTACACCTGATTCCCTTTTCACCACCCGCCACGAAAGTGACGGGTGACACCATAATCAATGGCAAAGATACATATTATTATTAAAGTTAACCTTTTTACAGATACTTTTTTATCCGATCCATATCCGAGACGTATCTGAGCCGTACTTGCTCCGTACGTTCTCCATGCAGAGGTACCTCTGACCGAAGAAAGTACGGCTTTGGTACGGAGCAAGTCATACCCGGGTATGTAGAAGGCGTAATAATTTCTTCGAGGAAATGCACCCGATATGTACAGCCAGCCAAAAGCTTCACGCATTTCTTTGATTTCACGGATGCAAAAGCTACAAAGGAAAAAGAAAATCACTACATTTGTCACCTCTAAAGACAACAATGCCAATGAACTACTATATCTGCGATCATATCACCTGGAAGAAATCCCTCTCATTACTAAGAAATGACATGGAGGGGCAACGTGTCTATTCCAGCCTCTGGCAGATGACACGAGACGTACTGATGCTTTCACTCAGCCTTAGTGCTATGGCAAGCCTCGCTATATTAGTATTCGGGCTCATCAGGTTCATAGTCGACACCCTGTCCGGGACTACAGAACAGACTATGACCCTGTTCGACGTAATCATCTTCTCAATGGCTTGTCCGGCAATATTTGTCGTTCCCCTCACTTGGGTATTAGCTTATTTCGGATGGTATAAAAATCTCCGAAAGATCAATTCCCTTTTACAAAAGTTCATGGCCTCCCTTTCCGAAACAGAAGAAGTCAAACGTACTTCTCCGGTATCTTATACTTTCCGCTACCATAAAAAAGAGTTTCATGCGATATTCGAAGAAAAGGAAAGCCCGACCACCGTGGCAGTAGCAAAAGGCGATCTCATACTCTTATTACCTTATCAGGACACACAACAACGGACTACAGATGAACTATTTGAAGAAATAAAAGGCTTCCTTGAAGGAAAGCTATTCGCCTCCTTTGCTATGGGTCCGAAATGTATGCTATTCGCATTCAATAGCCGCCCTATCCCCTCTCAGGCGGAAGTTAAGCAAGCCGCAGAGACGCTACTCTACCTGACGGAACGTTTCCAACTGCAAGACCCCGTTCCTGAAGAAGAATAAATTCATCCGATAGCCGCTTCCCTCTTAGCTGTCAGTAAGAAAAAAGAATGAAAGAACTTATTATCTTATGAAATTGTTGTAACTTTGTGCTTTTAAAAAAACTAAAAATCAAACGTTATGGAACATCAACTGACAATTTACAACACCTTAGATAGGAAAAAGGAGCTATTCGTGCCATTGCACGCTCCACATGTAGGTATGTATGTCTGCGGTCCTACCGTTTACGGTGACGCGCATTTGGGACATGCACGTCCTGCCATTACTTTCGATTTGCTTTTCCGCTACCTTACCCATCTGGGATATAAGGTACGCTATATACGCAACATCACCGATGTAGGCCATCTGGAACATGACGCTGACGACGGAGAAGACAAAATAGCCAAGAAAGCACGACTGGAACAATTGGAGCCGATGGAAGTAGCGCAATACTACATCAACCGTTACCACAAGGCAATGGAAGCGCTGAACGTACTTTCACCCAGTATCGAACCGCACGCTTCGGGACACATCATCGAGCAGATAGAGCTGGTGAAAGAGATCCTGAAGAATGGCTATGCTTATGTCAGTGAAGGCTCTGTCTACTTTGACGTAGAGAAATACAATAAGGATTACCATTACGGAAAACTCTCCGGCCGCAATCTGGATGACGTACTGAACACCACCCGCGAACTGGACGGACAAGCTGAAAAGCATAACCCCGCTGACTTTGCCTTATGGAAATGCGCCCAACCGGAGCATATCATGCGTTGGCCCTCTCCATGGAGCGACGGTTTCCCGGGATGGCATGCCGAATGTACGGCCATGGGTAAGAAATACCTCGGCGAACATTTCGATATTCACGGTGGTGGTATGGACCTTATCTTTCCTCACCACGAATGTGAGATTGCTCAATCGGTTGCATCACAGGGCAATGACATGGTACATTACTGGATGCACAACAATATGATTACCATCAACGGACAGAAGATGGGTAAGTCTTACGGTAACTTCATCAATCTGGACGAGTTCTTCAACGGCACACATAAGTTGCTGACACAAGCATACAGTCCGATGACCATCCGCTTCTTCATCCTGCAAGCTCACTATCGCAGCACGGTAGACTTCAGTAACGAAGCCTTGCAAGCAGCGGAAAAGGGATTAACCCGAATGATGGATGCCGTGAACGGACTGGAAAAGATCACTCCGTCCGCCACTTCCAGCGTAGATGTGAAAGCAGTGCGTGAGAAGTGCTATGAAGCCATGAATGATGACTTGAATACCCCGATAGTCATTGCTCATCTTTTCGACGGAGCCAGAATGATTAACAACATCATTGCAGGCAACGACACCATCACTGCCGATGATCTGAAAGAGCTGAAAGAAACTTTCCATCTTTTCTGCTTCGACATTCTGGGACTGAAAGAAGAAAACAATTCCAATGAAGAACGTGAAGTTGCTTTCGGTAAAGTAGTAGATATGTTACTGGAAGAGCGCATGAAGGCCAAAGCCAATAAAGACTGGGCTACCAGTGATAAGATCCGCAATGAACTTACAGCACTCGGTTTTGAGATAAAAGACGGTAAAGACGGTTGCGAGTGGAAACTGAATAAATAAGCTCCACTACCCTATAAAAAAGCTGCCTCCCTCTGATCCAAGCGAATCGAGGGAGGCAGTTTCATTTAGAAAAGAGAGTTTTAGTAAGGTATCATGTCGGAAAGAATACGTTCCTTATACCAGGGATCATCTATCGCCTTCAACTCCTTGCCCATCTCACGGCAAAGTTCTGCAACGATTTCTTTATTTTCTTCCAACGGAAGATTATTCATCTGATAAGGGTCCTTTTCATCATCAAACAACAGGCTTTTCTTCAGCTTATGGTCTTTCTTATCAATATAGAAAGCCAAAGTATAGCGTGCCGTCTTATATCCTCTTGAAGAAAGGAAATAAGTCTGCACTTTACCATCTGCATCCTTTTCTCCGTCCAGATTCTGGATATACAAAGCACCACCGGGACGTTCAATTTCCGCCTTTTCATCGAAGAAAAGAGGTGCCCAGTTGCGTCCCTGCACATTAGACGGAATGGAATCGCCCAAACCACACAGCCCTAGGACAGTCGGCATAATATCCGGCGCGGACATCAGAAGATTGTCTACACGCGGCTGGATATGACCGGGATAACGTACCAAGAACGGTATATTCATAGATTCGGAATAAGGAGAATTCTTCGGATCATCCGTGAACTGGCTACACATTGTTTCACCATGGTCGGAAGCAAAGATCACAATCGTATTCTTATCCAAACCCTGCTCTTTCAGTGTTTCAAGGATCTGTCCGAAAGCACGGTCTACACCGGTAACAGAGGCAAAGTAGTAGCGAACGCTCTCTGCTTTTTCACGCTTCTTATCTGCATTGGGACGGATAAGAAGGCTGTCCAGAGGTTGATCTTTGTACAGATTGAAATCTTCTTCCATACAATCATCCAATGAACGATACGGGCTGTGGGGCGGATTCATACCCACCATTATAAAGAAAGGCTTCTTCGGATCACGTACATTCCCTTCGTTCTTCAGATAGGAAACCACCATCTTGGACTCATGCAACGGTGACCATTCTTTCGGATCGTGACGATTTCCATCCGTATCCCAGTAACGGGGATTCTTATGTTCATCAAAAGTACCGTAGGAGTACCAGTAATTAAAGCCGTGACGGCGTTCTTTCGGCGTATAGGCATCCCAGGCAGGTATTCGATCTTCTACATAGTGACCGGGACGTTGCGGATCGTTCGGTGTAGGAAAGTCAGCGTGTAACTTACCAAAATAAGCGCAGTCATATCCGGATTTATTAAATACGTCACCTATGCAATCCACGTCGGCACGCAGGGAACTGATAGGCCGGTTTGAATTACAGTTCAAAGGTATTCCGCTTTTATTGGGATACATCCCCGTCAACAGCATACCCCGATGAGGACTACTCAACGGACAGTTACTTTGGGCAGAACTTAACACCAACGCTTCACGGGCAAAGCTATTCAAGTTAGGAGTATGCACCGGATCATTGCGGAAGTTCACCTTGTCGCGAAACCCATCCTGTCCCCAGAACTCCATAGCCTGATTACGGTACTGGTCGGGGAAGACATAAATAACATTCGGAAGTTGTGCCTGCTCTCCCTGCTGAGTTTTGCAGCCTTGCAGGGCAAACAGGCCCAAGCCTCCCAAAAACAAACTAAACCGATTTATCATTTTATTCTTATTAAATTACGTTGAAATTATAAATGGGAATTTATCGGTGAGATACTGTTGCTATCACACCGAATGGAAACTTTGCCGGGGCGCTACGCCCCTAAATTATCATTTATAGCTTCAGCATGTGAATTAAAACAGCTTCTTGTTTGATTCCAAGTCTCTTTTGCGCATAATTCCTTCCAGGAAGTAATAGTCCGCATAATTCAACGGAACATCAATCTCAGCACCATGAGGAATACTGCCTACAGAGTGCATCAGAATGAAATTACCGTTTGTGCCCACTTCTGCACGATAAGCCGGAGAACCGAGATTTTCCATAATCTTATCTGCTGTTTCCTTATAGTTTTTGCCGGGAATGTATGTACTCAACTCGTACAAAGCAGATGCCGTACATGCAGCAGCCGAAACGTCACGGGGTTCGTTCGGAATATTGGGAGCATCAAAGTCCCAATACGGTACAAGGTCCTCCGGCAAGTTCGGATTATTGAAGATAAAGTTATAAATCTTTTCAGCCATATCAAGATACTTCTGATCGTGGGTATAACGGTAACACATGGTGTATCCGTAAATAGCCCATGCCTGTCCGCGTGCCCAGGCGGATTCGTCAGCATACCCCTGTGCGGTTTGTTTCTTACGCACCTCACCGGTTACGGGATCATAATCCACTACGTGATAACAGCTGTTATTGGCACGGAAATGGTTCTTCATGGTGGTATCGGCATGCTTCACGGCAACATTATAATAAGTGGAATCGCCTGAAAGCTTGGAAGCTTCGAACAATAGTTCCAGGTTCATCATATTATCTATAATAACCGGGCATTTCCAACCGCGTTCTGCCTGCCAGCCTTTATCGGCATCCCAAGACTGAAGTACGCCTGCCGCCGGACGGAAACGGGTAGAAAGAGACTTAGCCGTCTGAATAATCACAGGCTTGTATTCTTCTTTACCGGCAAAACGATATCCGTTCAGATAGCTGCAACCAATCATAAAGCCCACATCATGATGCCAGGTCAGGTATTGCACGGAATCCAGCGCTTCTGTATACTTCTCAGCCAGCGGCAACCATTTCTTATCACCGGTCAACTCATACGTATGCCAGATATTACCGGGAAAAAAGCCGGAACACCAGTCATCAATAGGTACATAAACAATGCTACCGTCTTTGTTGATAGTTCTTGGATTCAGAATTTTCCCTGACTTTTCGATAATGTCGGTCTGAATGGTCTCCTGCGCCACCGCATTATCAATATTCTCTTGGATAAAGTTGCTCTCGGTCTGCTTCTGACTTGTGCAACCCGCCAAAACTAGGAGGGATATTCCCAATGTCGTGAGGATTGTTTTCATAATAATGATTTGTTTATTAAAGTTTCGTATTCTTTCGTCAGCAAAAGTAGCGCAGGTTTACAGAAAAGACCCTCCTAAATTATACAGGAAAAGAGCAAAATTGTTACATTTGCACATAAATCATACAGATTGAACTTTTTAATCATATTGAAAACATGACTCCACAAGAATTTTTCAAGAAAGATCTCTTTGCAGAACAAACCGGCGTAGAACTACTGGAAGTACGCGAAGGATATAGTAAAGCACGCCTCGTTATCACGGAGAATCACCTTAACGCAGGACATCGCACCCAGGGCGGAGCCATCTTCACTCTTGCAGACCTGGCACTGGCCGCCGCTGCTAATTCACATGGTACATTGGCTTTCTCCCTATCTTCCAATATCACCTTTTTGCGCGCCAGCGGACCGGGCGACACGCTGTATGCCGAAGCACGCGAACGGTACATCGGACGTACTACCGGATATTACCAGATAGATATCACGAACCAGGACGGAAAATTGATTGCTACATTCGAGTCCAGCGTATTCAGAAAAGGGGATCCGCTGCCGTTCAGCTTATAACTATCTCATTTCTTCTTTACTACCGACGTCATCGGATAACGATTTCCTTGTACGCTCTTCAGGAAAGCCTTTGCCGACCCGAAGTTAAGATACATATCCAGACGAATCGGGAGATGATTCTTATCATCTGAGATAAAGAAAGTAATCACTTCTTTTTCTTTTCCTTTCTTATATTCTACAAAAGAGAATACGAGGCAACGATAAATCGTATCATTATTGGCTTTTACATCTTCTTTGCCCCGGTAAATCAGCGTCTGTTCTTCTACCTTACGTCCGGTGGCCATAGGGAAAAGAATCCGGTCGCCTATTTTATAATCTGCCGGATCGTAAGAACGCGCCTGCGCCAAGATACTCAACATATCGAAGATGCAACGGCTGTCACTGTATTCCATCTCTTGCGGATCGCGAACCGGATTGTGCCAGATACGCCTCTGTTTCACGTTGGATACGCCATCCTTATATGAAAACCAAGCTTCATCCACCGTATAGCGGTCACCCTCTTCGGCCGCTTTACGGAAGTAGAGCGGCTCCAGCTTTTCACTGACGTAGCAAGTCAGCGTATCACGCATCTTAAAGAAGAAATCGGTCTTTTTACTTCCTACTGAAAGCAGGTTGAAGCGGTAGGCAGGTTGTGACTGATAAGTAGTGGAGAAGGTGGTCAGACTTGCCAGCCCCACCTTCTTCCAGATAAACTTCCAGTTAAAATATAAATCGTACATCACGTGCTCACCAGACTGAAATGCGGTGTTTTGAGCCGTACATTGTGCCTTGGCAGGCGTGGACATCATCGTAAGTAACAGTGCTCCCAACAGGCAGAACACCCATCCGCGCTTACCGGTTATTGCCGGAGCTGCGGTTATTCTGGTTTCTCTTTTTCTTGTCTTCATCTGGTTTTTGTTTTTTGAGTTCATCCGGTTTCTGTTTATCCAGCGGCTTTTCATGTATGTTCCAATCCTGGGTCAAGTCGAAATTAGCTTTCAGTTCTATCACCTGAGGATAGTAATACACTTTCTCCGGTTGCCGTTTGTCTTCGTATTTTCCGGTGTCCCACACACCGTTTCCATTCGTATCATTTATAAGGCGCGCACTATATTTGCCGGGATTCAGGAAGTAGAAATCTGCCTTACCATCGACAACCGGCACTGTACGTACCACTTTATCCTGTGCGTCCAGCAATTCTACAAAAGCAATCGAATCCGCTCCCGTCACATTATAGAATATTTGCCCGTACTCTTCAGGTTTCTTCACCTTAAATTCTTTCTTTATCTTATCGGTGAAAAGGCCATATATTCCATGGAAAGCCGTCGAGTCGACTTCAAAAGCATAGCTTTCACCGGGCACCCAATCTGCATAAACATTATAGCGCATCAGGTTCAGAGAGTCCGGAACAAAATCGTAAGGGACATCATTCCACAAGCTGTCTACTTTCTGTTTCAGATGAATGGCACCATCAGCAGCAGTTGCCAACGGTTCAGTAAACGTAAGAGAGATATAGTCGTAGATATCCATCGTACCCGGTGCATATACATCTACAGGTAAGAATACCGTCGGTTCTACATACTCCTTACCCTCTTTCTCCGCTTTCTTTTTGGCTTTTTCCAGTTCCTTTTCTTTCTTCTCACGTTCCTTTTCAAGTTCTTTCTCGGACTTAGGTCGAATTTTCGATACAAGTCTCAGAGTATCCGTACGCGGTACCAACTGGTTGAGCGTATCCGTATAGAGGTAAGTGAGACTCATCTTCAAAGTATCCATCTTATAGATCAAAGAGTCTCTTATCCAATAATGAAGCGTATCAATGCGTCCGGTAGGCTTCTCCACGATGAAAGCGTTGGTTTCATCGAAATTCAGTCCCTTCAACAACGGCAGGCTGTCAGCCTGGGTAGAGAAATAGAAAGAGAACTTCCGGGATTCGGGACGTTCGCTCCTGATGAGACGTTGCGACAAAACCCGTTCTTTGAAACAGCGCAATATAACGTCATCCGGAGAAAAATGAGTATAAGCTCTCTCCATGATCGTATCTATCGTCAGAGAATCTTTCCAGAGTGTATCAAGACGTGTCCGTTCATCCATGGCAGGAATAATCAGGGAGTCTTCGAAAGCAATCATTTCAGTGGGCTGACTATAATAGAAGTTTTGGTCAGCATCTTGCAATCCGTAGATGCGGTATTCGCCCGGAGCAACACCCCGAATTGTGAAACGTCCGCGACTGTCGGTACGACCTACACGTTCAAAGGGTATCGTAGTAAAGGCCGAGTCAGCTAAATTGGAATGCATACCTACCAGCATACCTTTCACCGGTTCCAGATTGGCAGCATTCAGCACGGTACCGGAAACCACCATCGAGTCGATAACGGAACCCGTGGAGAAAGTAAACCCGAAATCAGGCAACGGATTACCTTCATTATTGTCCTGAATAGCATCCGAGAAGTCTATCGAATAAGTAGTATTCAGTTTGAGAGTATCCTTTAAGGTGATTACCACCTTCTTCCCATTCGCCTTTATCTCCGGTTGTTGCACCTGAGGTGGAGAAATCACGATCTTCTCCCCGGGTTTCTCAAGCTTGATGAATTCATCGAATTCAATCGTAATTTTCTTCCGGTTATTATTGAGGGCGCCCGGCGCAGGCGTACTACCTACGAAGCGTGGAGGGGTTTCATCAATAGCACCACCTTCCGGACGACCGATGCTGGCGCAAGAATAAAGCACGACACCAACAACGGCAACACCTGCCAGACGATTGAAAAGAGACTTCATATCTAAATATTTATTACGTAATATGCTGCAAAAATAAAGGTTATCCCTTAATAAACAGAATGCTTTACAGTATTTTAATCAAAAAAGAGCAAGAAGACAGTAAAAACAGATAAAACAAAGGAAAGGTTCAATCGGGAGGATGAAAGAGAAGATACTTCTGCAAGACCCTGAGAAAGCGGGCAACTATCTGTGTGACAACCCACTGAGTGTTCCACAGCAATCAGTCGCAATGAAACACGAGTTCAGTCGTAGTGGGAAGTACCTTCAGTCGTAGTGGGAGCTAGCCTCAGTCGTAATGGGAATATTATTCCTTTCTGTAATATAGAAACCGGAGAGGTAAAAGCTGATTAGAATGGCATATTGGAGACTTATATATAAGATATGTATGAAACATAGTTAAAAATAGACGCAAATAGAACTAATCTGTTCAAAAATAGATAATTTTGCAGCCGGAAAACCCGAAGAGTGCTTTTAGTTTTCCCCTTTGTCCTCCGTATTATCCAACTATGACAAAACATAAAAAGCCTTTTTTACCAAGATGAAAAAATAAACCAAAAGACAGAGAATAATTACAAGTATGAAGAGTAGATTGATTTTATTGGCATGTTGCCTGTCACTGTTCAGTTGCGGACAAAGTGACAAAACTACGGGTAAAGCACCCGAATTTGCAGTGATTACAGTGGAAACAACCACTGCCAACTTAACGAACAGCTATCCGGCTACGATCAGAGGTAAACAAGATGTAGAAATCCGCCCCATGGTAAGCGGTTTCATCACCAAACTGCATGTAGACGAAGGTTCAGTAGTACGCAAGGGACAAGTGTTGTTCAGCATTGACCCCGTACAGTATCAAGCTGCCGTGAACTCAGCCAAAGCTACTGTTGAAACAGCCAAAGCTGCCGTGAACACGCAGGAACTTACCGTAAACAACAAGCGTGAGTTGAACAAAAAGAATATCATCAGCAACTATGATTTGCAGATGGCAGAGAATCAACTGGCACAAACAAAAGCACAATTAGCACAAGCTGAAGCACAATTAGTAAACGCCAAGAACAATCTGTCGTATACCAGTGTAACCAGCCCCAGCGATGGTGTAGTAGGTAGCATCCCCTACCGTGTAGGTAGCTTGGTTAGCCCTTCCGTTGCCACTCCGCTGACTACCGTTGCCGATATTTCTGAAATGTACGCTTACTTCTCCATGACCGAAAGACAATTACTTTCACAAATACGCGAGGGTGGCAGCACCAAGGAAATCCTGGAGAAGATGCCTGATGTACAGTTGCAACTCATCGACGGAACCATGTATGCCGACAGCGGACGTGTGGAAACGATCAGTGGTGTTATTGAACAGAAGACAGGCTCTGTAACCATGCGTGCCCTCTTCCCAAACCAGCGTAACGTTCTGCGTAGCGGAAGCACCGGCAACGTAGTGTTCCCCAACCCGATGGCAGATGTTATTATGATACCCCAATCGGCCACTACAGAAATACAGGACAAGAAGTTCGTATTCGTAGTGCAGCCCGACAACACCTTGAAGAATACGGAAATCCAGGTGTTCAAGCTGAACGATGGTAAGTATTACTACGTAACCGAAGGTTTGAAAGCCGGTGATAAAGTAGTAATGGAAGGTGTGCAAAACCTGAGAGATGGAGCAGCTATCACTCCTATCACCCCTGCTGAGAAAGAAGCTGAATATCAGAAAGCACTGAAAGACCAGAAAGAAGGCAATATCCAAACTGCGTTCAATTAACGTTTAACGGTTAATGATTAGTGATTAGCGGCTGCGCTATTATACCGCAGGTGCTTATCACTAATCACTAACCCCTAATCACTAAATAACATGAAATTAGATAGATTTATTAATCGTCCGGTACTATCTACGGTTATCTCCGTGCTGATAGTGATCCTGGGTCTTATTGGTCTGGCAACCTTGCCTATCACCCAATACCCGGACATTGCACCGCCAACCGTATCGGTGCGCGCCACCTACACGGGCGCCAACGCCCAAACGGTGTTGAATTCCGTTATTGCACCGCTGGAAGACCAGATCAACGGTGTAGAGAACATGATGTACATGACTTCCAATGCCACCAACAGTGGTTCTGCTGATATTTCCGTTTACTTCAAGCAGGGAACCGACCCGGATATGGCTGCCGTAAATGTACAGAACCGCGTATCTATGGCACAAGGTCTGCTGCCCGCCGAAGTAACCAAGGTAGGTGTAACGACACAAAAGAGACAGACTTCCATGTTGATGGTATTCTCTATTTATGATGAGACAGACCAATACAACATCGAGTTTCTGGAAAACTATGCCAACATCAACCTTATCCCTGAAGTAAAACGTGTTGCCGGTGTAGGTGATGCGATGGTATTGGGTACTGACTACTCCATGCGTATCTGGCTGAAGCCTGATGTGATGGCTCAATATAAACTGATACCTAATGATGTAGCGGCTGTTTTGGCAGAACAGAATATCGAGGCTGCCCCCGGACAGTTCGGTGAGCGTGGTAATCAGACATTCCAATATACAATACGTTACAAAGGACGTCTACAACAGCCAGAGGAATTTGAGAACATCGTTATCAAAGCAATGGAAAACGGAGAAGTACTCCGTCTGAAAGATATTGCTGAAATCGAACTGGGACGTCTGACCTATAGCTTCAATAATACCGTAAACGGGCATAAGGCTGTCAGCTGTATCGTATTCCAGATGGCAGGAAGTAATGCTACACAGACTATCAGCGACTTGGAAACATTGTTGAATGATTATTCCGAAAAGCTACCTTCAGGCCTGCAAATCAACATTGCACAAAGTGCCAACGACTTCTTGTTCGCCTCTATCCATGAGGTTATCAAGACATTGATCGAGGCCTTTATCCTTGTGTTCATTGTGGTATATATCTTCTTGCAGGATTTCCGTTCCACATTGATCCCCGCTATTGCTATTCCGGTAGCATTGATTGCGACATTCTTCGTACTGAAGCTAATCGGCTTTAGTATCAACTTGCTGACCCTTTCGGCCATGGTGCTTGCCATTGCGATAGTGGTCGACGACGCCATAGTCGTCGTCGAGGGTGTCCATGCGAAGTTAGACCAGGGGTATAAGTCCGCCCGTGCCGCTTCCATCGATGCCATGAGTGAATTGGGTGGTGCCATCGTTTCTATTACGCTGGTCATGATGTCTGTATTTATCCCTGTAAGTTTTATGGGTGGTACGGCAGGTACATTCTACCGACAGTTCGGTCTGACAATGGCCATCGCTATCGGTTTCTCCGCATTGAACGCTTTGACGTTGAGTCCGGCATTGTGTGCCATTTTCCTAAAACCACATGATGAACATGGTGAAAAGAAATCGACATTTATCAGTCGCTTCCACACAGGCTTCAATGTGGCTTACGACAAGATGTTGAAGAAATACAAGAATAATGTATTGTTCTTCATCCAGAAAAGATGGCTGAGTTTCGGTCTTGTAGCAGGTTCTATCGTATTGCTGATTTTCTTTATGAAGATTACTCCGACAGGTATGGTACCTAATGAAGATACAGGTACCATCATGGGTGTAGTGACTCTGCCTCCGGGTACTTCACAGGAGCGCGCACAAGAAGTGTTGCATCGCGTGGACAGCCTTGTAGCTGCCGAGCCTGCCGTTGCATCACGTACGGTGATCTCCGGTTATAGCTTCATCGGTGGACAAGGACCTTCTTACGGTTCTATCATCATCAAGTTGAAGAACTGGGAAGAACGTTCCACAATGCAAAACTCTAACATTGTTTATATCACGCTCTTTATGCGTGCACAGAAGATTATCAAGGAAGCACAGGTACTGTTCTTTGCTCCTCCTATGATTCCGGGTTACTCTGCATCCAGCGATATCGAGTTGAACATGCAGGATAAGACTGGTGGTGACCTGAACCACTTCTTCGACGTAGTAAAAGATTACAATGCCGCACTGGAAGCACGTCCGGAAATTAACTCCGCAAAGACGAGCTTCAACCCGAACTTCCCGCAGTACATGCTGGACATCGACGCCGCTGCTTGTAAGAAGGCAGGCATCAGTCCAAGCGATATCCTCAGCACCATGCAGGGATACTTCGGCGGTCTGTATGCTTCTAACTTCAACAGTTTCGGTAAGATGTATCGTGTAATGGTTCAGGCAGAACCCGAAGCAACCAAGAATCTGGAATCTTTGTCCAGCATCAAGGTGCGCAACGGCGATGAAATGGCCCCGATTACTCAGTTCGTTTCCATCAAGAAGGTATATGGACCTGACATTATCAGTCGTTTCAACCTGTATACCTCTATGAAAGTAATGGTTGCTCCTGCTTCCGGATATACTTCCGGTCAGGCACTGGCTGCTATCGCCGAGGTTGCCAAAGAGAACCTGCCTGCCGGTTTCGCTTACGAATTGGGAGGTATGGCACGTGAAGAGGCCGAAACCAGTGGTAGTACCACAGGATTAATTTTCGTACTCTGCTTCGTATTCGTTTACCTGTTGCTGAGTGCACAGTATGAAAGTTACATCTTGCCACTTGCCGTACTGTTGTCTATTCCGTTTGGTCTATTGGGTAGCTTCCTGTTCGTCAACGGTATGAGCGCCATTGGTAATATCTCCATTCTGAAAATGATAATGGGGTCCATGTCCAACGACATTTATATGCAGATTGCATTGATCATGTTGATGGGTCTGTTGGCGAAAAATGCCATCTTGATTATTGAGTTTGCCCTCGACCGTCGTAAAATGGGTATGAGTATTACGTGGGCAGCCGTACTGGGTGCCGCAGCTCGTCTGCGTCCTATCTTGATGACATCACTGGCCATGATTGTCGGTTTGATTCCGTTGATGATGGCATCCGGTGCAGGTGCTAATGGTAACCGTACATTGGGTACTTCTGCTATCGGTGGTATGTTAATCGGTATGATCCTTCAGATCTTTATTGTACCGGCTCTGTTCGTTGCATTCCAATATCTGCAAGAGAAGATTAAACCGATGGAATGGGCCGATGTGGATAACTCTGATGCAGAACCTGAAATTGAGCAATACACTAAATAAGTATTAGGTATAAATACTTTTATCATTATGAAGAAACAAATTATAACTCTGATGTGTGCAACTGCTCTTTTAAGCAGTTGCCATATCTACAAATCATACGACAGACCCGAAGATATTACGGCTGCCGGACTGTATCGTGATACAACTGCTGTGAACGATACACTGGCAGCGGATACTGCAAACTTCGGTAACCTGCCTTGGAGGGAAGTATTTACCGACCCTCAGTTGCAAGCGCTCATCGAACAAGCACTTGCCAATAATCCTGATTTGCGCAGTGCCGCTCTGAACGTGAAGAAAGCGGAAGCTGCACTGATGTCTGCACGCCTGGCTTATGCTCCCACGCTTGCACTGTCTCCGCAGGGAACTGTAAGCAGTTGGGATAAGGGAAAAGCTACGCAAACTTATTCGCTTCCTGTCACAGCAAGCTGGCAAATAGACCTCTTCGGTCAGATACTGAACCCGAAACGTGGTGCACAGGTGTCTCTGAAACAGACACAGTTCTATGAACAAGCCGTGCAAACTCAGGTAATTGCCAATGTGGCCAATATGTACTACACATTGTTGATGCTCGACCGACAGTTGCAAATTACAGAATCCACTGCCGATATTCTTAAAAAGAATGTGGAAACCGTAGAAGCAATGAAGGACGCAGGTATATACAATACGACTTCTGCCGGAGTAGAACAAACCCGTGCCGCCTACGCACAGGTATTGGCATCTCTGCCCGGTATGCGTCAAAGTATTCGTGAAACAGAAAATGCTCTTTGCCTGATGCTGAATCAACCGGCACAGGAAATAGAACGTGGGGTATTGGAAAACCAGCAATTACCAACAGAATTCTCTGCCGGTATTCCTTTGCAACTGTTATCTAACCGTCCTGATGTAAAAGCTGCCGAGATGTCTCTTGCTGCAAGTTATTACGATACTAACAGCGCACGTGCAGCTTTCTATCCGCAAATTACATTGAGTGGTTCGGCAGGATGGACTAACAGTGCAGGTTCTGCAATTGTAAATCCGGGCAAGTTACTGGCTTCCGCTATAGGATCGTTAACTCAACCGTTGTTCTATCGCGGTGCTAATATCGCCCGTCTGAAACAGGCCAAAGCACAGGAAGAACAATCCAAAATCCAGTTCCAGACCACTCTGCTGAAAGCTGGAAATGAAGTGAGCAATGCCTTGTATCAATACCAAATGACCTCCGAAAAAGCCGTTTCTCGCGAGATTCAGGTAAATTCTGCCCGCAAAGCTGCGGAAGATACAAAAGAATTGTTTAACTTAGGCACGTCAACGTATCTGGAAGTTCTGTCTGCTGAGCAATCTTACCTCAGTGCACAAACCTCCGAGGTATCCGACACTTTCGACCGCATGCAAGCTGTTATCAGCCTGTACCAAGCGCTCGGAGGAGGCAGAAAGTAATAACTAAAAACTAATTACTATGATAAGTCCATTAGCATTTGTAGATCCTGCCGCAAAGCTCGGCAAGAATGTAACAGTTCAGCCTTTTGCATATATCGAAGGCGATGTAGAGATTGGAGATGATTGTATTATCATGTCCGGTGCGCGTATCCTCGACGGTACACGCTTGGGGCAAAGGAACAAAGTGCATCATGGCGCCGTACTCGGTACCGTCCCGCAGGATTTCCATTATACGGGCGAGAAGAGTCTGCTGATCATCGGCGACCAGAACGACATTCGCGAAAATGTAGTTGTGAGCCGTGCTACACATGAAGGAGATGCCACACGTATCGGCAACGAGAACTTCCTGATGGATGGTGTACACCTTTGCCATGATGTGCAGATAGGTAACCACTGCGTATTAGGACTTAAGACTATTGTAGCCGGTGATTGCCGTATCAGTGACTGCACCATTCTGAGCAGTAACGTCATTTTGCAACAACAATGCCACATCGGAAGCTGGGTATTGATCCAGTCAGGATGCCGCATTGCGAAAGACGTTCCTCCTTATGTGATCATGAATGGTAATCCGGCCGGTTATCATGGCATTAATGCTGTTGTGCTACAGCACAAGCATCAGGTAACAGACCGCATTCTGCGCCATATTGTAAATGCTTACCGTCTGATTTACCAAGGTAACTTCAGCATACAGGATGCTTTACAAAAGATTGAGGATCAGGTGCCGATGAGTGACGAAATACACAATATCCTTAACTTCGTACGCGAGTCCAAAGGCATTGTAAAATAAAAGAATACTCCCTATTCAGAAGGCGGTCGGGTTTACTCGTCCGCCTTTTTTGTTATCTTTGCACCACCTTACCCATTCAATTATGAGAAAGAAGAAGAAAAAACAAACGAATAGCAAGAAACAACTGGTGCTCCTGATTGTCCTGATCATATGCGGCATCGTCACCACTTATCAAACAACGAACTCTAAAGAAAAGGCTACTGGTACTGAGCAAACAGAAACCATCGTTCAGAATCTTCCCCTGAATTCTGATATATACATCAAGCAAACGACCACCCCTGGTACTCCCGAAATTCTTCTGCAACGTACCGGATACCTCGTATCCTATAACTCCAACACCCGCATAGCCAACTGGGTAGCTTGGAAACTGACTCCCGAACGTTTAAAGGAAAATACCGAGCGAATCAATAACTTCCGTCCTGACCCTGACCTGCCTAAAAGTAAAGCCGCCACTACACAAGACTATAAAGGTAGTGGTTGGGACCGCGGACATCTTTGTCCGGCAGGTGACAACAAATGGGACCGTGAAGCCATGATAGAAAGTTTCTACATGACCAACATCTGTCCCCAGCACCACAATCTAAACCGGGGCGACTGGAACGAACTGGAACAGAAATGCCGCAAGTGGGTGAAAAAAGACAGTTGTCTTTACATTGTAGCCGGCCCTATCTTCTATGACCGGAAACCACAGACTATAGGTGAGCATAAAGTAGCTGTACCGGATGCTTTCTTTAAAGTGATACTTTCTCTGCACAAGAAACCGAAAGCTATCGGCTTTATCTATAAAAACAACGAAGGGAACAATCCGCTGGACTCTTATGTAAACACTGTGGATGAAGTGGAGCGGATCACAGGGATAGACTTCTTCCCCGCCCTTCCCGATGATATAGAAAAGGCGGTAGAAGCAAGTTATAATTTGAAAGACTGGAAATAGTTACTCAAAATTCAATGTGCCGAAGAATTCGGGACAGTGGAAATTAGGCTTTTCCAGATTAATGGGATTCCATGAGAGGAAATGAGGCGTTTGCAACTTATCTCCGCATTTGTAGAAATTGGCACGAACCGTCTTTCCGTCAAGACTGGTGATTTGATGTTTGAAGAAAGCAGAATAAGGAATGACTAATGCCAATTCCCAGCTACACTCTCCTACCCGTTCTTCAAAAGATTCGCGTCCCAGAGAAGACCAACGCTGCACCTTATCCATTACTTCTTGTGGAGCATGTTCGCGATTGCTACGTCCGCCACCTGCACCGATCAGCAAAGTTCCCACACAGTTACACTCTACATTATAATAAATTCCATCTCCCGCAGGAATAGAAAAGAATTCTACGCAAGCATCTTCCCACACAGCACCGTTATCTCCCGTTGCTACAGCACGCACACTAGCTTCCTTTACTTTATAATGAATTAAAATCGCATCATCTGTATGGGCAATACGGAATTGTACTTCCGGCTGATAAGGAAACGCTTTCCAGTTCACCGTATTGATCGACTGAAAATTCACCTTTTCTTTGTCCAGCAAGGCAGGAACATTCTCCACCGCCACATTAGCCAGACTCACTTTCTTTACATTCAACTCTTTCATTTCTTTCTTTTGGGGGTTAGTTGCAGACAAGGGATAAAAACAAAGCAGAGATAAAAACAAGACTGCTGATTTCAACACCAAGTATGCAGGGGTTCTTTTGTTCATATTTTGATTGCATTAAAGAATTCATTTCTTTTCGGTTATGAATTAATTCACCACAGATTACACAGATTGACACAGATTTTATTTTACTGATTATTAGATTAATAAATCTGTGTGAATCTGTGTAATCTGTGGTGAGTCTTATTCCTTTCCATCCTGTTATAAACAGACCTTATACCAATGATTCCTTTATAAACTCCTTCATCTCCGGTGTATATTCCTCGGCACTCTGAAGCAATTTGAACTGCGCTTTTGTACGTACAAGGTTGTGTTCCGGATATTTAATCTTATAATAAGTATCACCATTAATATAATCTGCCAGAAAACGAACACACTGCATGTAGGGGAACAACGCAGCGGCAAACGGCAAGTTCTCAATTTCTATTGGAAGCAAAAAGACTTTTGCTGACTCCAGATAGCCTTTTGCAAACGCCTTAAAGATTGCCATATTGAAATTCACATTATTCAGGTCTTTATCATCCTCGGCGCCCGTATTGGCTGCTGAACGAAGGAAGTCTCCGAAATCGGAAAAGATAAAATTGGGCATTACGGTATCGAGATCAATTACGCAAAGCACCTTCCCTTCTTCATCGAACATCATATTGTTCACCTTCGTATCGCAGTGGCATACACGTTTAGGCAATTTACCCTCACGATACAAACGTTCACCTTTACACATTTCGTCTGCACGCTTTTCAATCTCATCCAGATAATATTGCACTTCTTTCACCCGACCTACCGCATCCGCAGCCACGGCATCCCGAAGCTGCTTCAGACGAAACTCCATATTATGGAAGTCAGGAATCGTCTCTCCCAGCGTATCCGGAATATCCGCAAGCATCGCCTGGAAATTGCCAAAAGCAACACCGGCATAATAAGAATATTCCGCATCCACCGTTTCATAAGTCTTCGCATTGGGAATGAAAGTCATGATGCGCCAATAGTTTTCGCCATCGTACCAATACGTTTTTCCCGTATCGGCAGGAATAAAAGAAAGTACCTTGCGGTCGATATCATCCGCTCCCTGTTCCGTAAGTTTCTTGCGGATATGCCGGGTAACGGCTTCAATGTTTGTCTGCAACATTTCCACATTCTGGAAGATAGCGTGGTTGATACGTTGCAATACATAGTCGGGCGCGTCGGCTTCCAAAGTAGTCACTTTGTACGTGTCATTAATCAGTCCGCTGCCCAAAGGCTGGATTTCGTTAACTGTACCCTTCGTATTGAAATGGGATACAATGGATTGGAGGTTATTCATGATATTTTATAATAGATTTAAAATTGGTATGCAAATATACACCTTCCGAATGAAAGCAAAAGTCAAAATTCGTCCGACAAACGCCCAAAAATATACATTTCGACAGACATAACCATAAAAAACAGCCAATAAACATCCCCCTTTTGAGCAAAACGCCTTATATTTGTGTTTGAAACCTTAAAATACCGGAGGAAAAGTGCAAAAGTTTATCAGAACGCTGTTTCTTGTTTTAGTAAGCATAGTTACAGCAAACGTACACAGCCAGAATATCACTTTCAATCATTTAACCACCGACGACGGCCTATCTCAGTTTAGTGTCAACAGTTTGTATATTGATGAAAATGGTATCTTATGGATTGCTACGCGCGAAGGTTTGAACCGTTACAATGGAAACGATATACAGACTTACAAACTGAACAAAAACGATCCCTACAGCCTTTTCTGTAACACCGTGCTCCGCATGGCAGGCGACCAGAACGGAAAAATCTACCTGCTCTGTACCGAAGGTGTTGCCCAGTTCGACCTGACTACCCAACGCTTCACCACCCTCCTGCAAGGAAACATCAATAGCATATATTATAAAAACGGCCTTTTCATCGGGAAAAAGAATGAAATATACCGCTATAATGAGCAAACCGATAACTTTGATCTTTACTACCAGATGGCAGGAGAAAACATCGAAATATCCTGCATGTTCGAAGACAAAGGACACATGTGGATAGGAACCACCAGCGAAGGTGTGTTCAATCTGAAAATAGACAAACATCTGCTAACTCACCCCATCGAGAAAGGAAATATCACCAGTATTTACCAGGACAATGCAGGCGAACTGTGGATCGGAAGCTGGGAAAAGGGACTCTTCCGAGTGAAAACAGACGGAAATATCGAGAACTTGCGAAACGACCCGAAGAACCCGCATAGCATATCTTCCGATTTTGTCAGATCCTGCTGTGAGGATAATCTTGGCAATATCTGGATAGGGACCTTCAACGGCCTGAACCGGTACAATAAAACGACAGGACTTTTCCAGAACCATACCTCCAACGAGATGCAGAATGAAGGACTTACACACTCGTCCATCTGGTGCATCGTAAAAGATAATCAAGGTACTTTATGGCTGGGTACTTACTTCGGCGGTGTCAATTACTTCAACCCCGAATATGAAATCTATACCCGATACAAAGCTTCCATTCATGAAAAAGAAGGATTAAGCAGTCCCGTAGTCGGACGCACCATTGAAGATAAGAACGGAAATCTGTGGATTGGCACGGAAGGAGGCGGACTGAACTTCTACAACCGCCGGACACGTGAGTTCAAGTGGTATCTTGCCGGACAAGGACGCAACAGCATCTCCCACAGTAACGTGAAAGCCCTTTATTATGATCCCGCAAAGGAAATCATCTGGATAGGAACCCACCTTGGCGGACTGAACAAACTGGATATCCGCACAGGTACATTCACGCATTATCTTATGGAAGAAGGAAATCCGGAAACTCTTCCGTCCAATATCGTTCGTGACATTGCTCCCTACCAGGACCAATTGATTGTCGCTACCCAAAACGGTGTATGCCTGTTCAATCCTCAGACCGGAAAATGTCAACAGCTCTTTAAAGATAGCAAAGAAGGGCGTAAAATAGCTATGGTTGCAGATGTAGAGGTAGATAATAACGGCACGCTCTGGATTGCCGCTACAGGCGAAGGTATCTTCTCCTACCGCTTCGATACGAACAAGTTGACCAACTACCGTCACGACGGAACGCAGGCACACAGCCTCAGCAACAATAATGTGAACAACATCATGCAGGACAGTAAGGGTAACTTGTGGTTCTCTACTTCGGGAAGTGGCCTCGACCTGTACCGTTCCGCTACCAACGATTTCGAAAACTTCGACAAGGGCAAGAACGGACTTGTCAGTGATTGCATTTACGATACACAAGAATCTCCCGTCAGCGGTAAACTGATACTGATTACCAATCAGGGCTTCTCCATCTTCGATCAGAAAGTGGAAAAGTTTCAGAACTACAGCGTGGAGAATGGTTTCCCACTGACAGCTGTCAATGAAAACGCCCTTTGTGTGACACGCGACGGAGAAATCTTCCTTGGCGGTACGCAAGGTATGCTCTCATTCAATGAACTGGAACTTAATTTCACCCCGAAGCCTTACAAGATCATCCTTTCCCGCCTCATCGTAAACGGCGCCGAAGTAAAAGTGAGCGATGAAACGGGTATTTTGACGCAATCCCTATGCCATACACAGGAAATCACCCTGAATGCTAACCAAACCATGTTCAGCATCGAATTCGCCACCTCCAACTACGTGGCAGCCAATAAGAATGAAATCATTTACAAGCTGGAAGGCTTCTCCGAAGACTGGAACAGCACGCGCGGCCAACCTATCATCACCTACACGAACCTGAATGCCGGAACATACAATCTGCTGATTAAACCTAAAGGAAAAGAAGAGTCCATCTGTCCGCAGGTGCATCTTACGATTCATGTACTGCCACCTTATTATAAGACTCCGCTCGCCTATCTTATTTATCTGATAGTGACCGGTATCCTTTTGTGGTATCTGGTGAAGACATACAAATCGAGAATTAAGCTGCGTGAATCGTTGAAGTACGAACAGAAGCATATACAAGACGTGGAAGCGCTGAACCAATCGAAACTACGCTTCTTCACCAACATCTCGCACGAGTTCCGCACGCCGCTTACACTCATCGTATCGCAGGTGGAAACTCTGATGCAATTGCAAAACTTCACACCCACCATTTATAATAAGATACTGAGCATTTACCAGAACAGTATCCAGCTGCGCGAACTGATCACCGAACTCCTAGACTTCCGCAAACAGGAACAAGGACACATGAAGGTAAAAGTCAGTCCGCACAACATAGTGCATTTCCTTTATGAGAATTACCTCATCTTCATGGAATATGCAAGCAGCAAACAGATCAATTTCAATTTTGAGAAAGACTGTGAAAGTCTTGAAGTATGGTATGACCAGAAGCAAATGCAGAAGGTAGTCAATAACCTGCTATCCAATGCCATCAAGCATACCCAAGCCGAAGATACCATCACACTCAGCATCACCACCGAAGGCAATGAAGCCGTAATTCGCGTGACTGATACTGGTAGCGGTATCGATGCCAAAGAAGTAGATAAGATATTCGACCGTTTCTATCAGACAGAGCAGATGGACAGTCTCACCACCGGTGTAGGCACCGGCATCGGTCTGGCCCTGACGAAAGGCATCGTCGAACTGCACCACGGCACCATCAAGGTAGAAAGCGAACTGGGCAAGGGCAGCAGTTTCATCGTCCGCCTTCACCTGGGCAACGCCCATTTCAATACTGAGGAAATCAGCAAAAAGAGCGAAGACGTACAGCAAATAGAACAACCGCAAATTTCTGAAATCGATGCCTCACTCAAAGCTGAATTGGAAGAAAATGCCCCGATTAAGCGCATGCCCGATGTCAAGATGGTTATCGTGGAAGACAATGCCTCCATTTGTGAGATGTTGGCAAACATCTTCCGCCCATTCTATCAAGTGCTGACAGCCGCAGACGGTGAAGAAGGTCTGGAGCTGATACAGAAGGAAATGCCGAATATTGTGGTAAGCGACGTCGTTATGCCCAAAATGTCCGGTACCGAGCTCTGCAAACAGATTAAAAATGATTTCAATACTTGCCACATACCGGTAGTACTGCTTACCGCACGGACTGCCGTAGAACAAAACATTGAAGGACTGCGTATCGGTGCGGACGATTACATCACCAAACCATTCAACACGAATCTGTTGATTTCGCGTTGTAACAACCTGGTAAATTCACGCATTCTCCTCCAAGAAAAGTTCAGTAAACAACCACAAGCTTATGCACAGATGCTTGCCACCAACCCGATAGATAAGGAAATCCTGGACCGCGCCATCAGCATCATCGAAAAGAATCTGGATAATACGGAATTTAATGTCAATATCTTCGCCCGCGAAATGGCTATGGCACGTACCAACCTGTTCACTAAGCTGAAAGCCATCACCGGGCAAACACCGAATGACTTCATCCTGACCATCCGCCTGAAAAAAGGCGCCTTGATGTTGCGGAACAACCCGGAACTAAACATTACCGAGATATCGGACAAAATAGGTTTCAGTTCTTCACGCTACTTCTCAAAGTGTTTCAAGGACGTATACCAGATCAGTCCGCTGGCATACCGTAAAGGAGAAAATATGGACTCCGATGAAAAGAACGAAGAAGAACCGCCTCTTGCCACTTAACAGGCAAGAGGCCGGCAAAGTACCAAACATACACTCGATACGTGTTTTGTACGTTTTTCCCCTTCACTTGTACTCTACTATACACAGAATTTCCCGAAAGCCATTACCTTTGACCTCAGAAATAACAATCTAAAGTCAAAGAGCTATGAAACATTTTTCACCTTTATGGTCTCTCCTCCCGGGCGCAGCCCTGATAGCTGGATGTGGAAATCCATCGAAAAAGGAAACCACTGACAACACCCGTCAGAAACCTAATGTGATATACTTAATTGCCGACGATTTGGGTATCGGCGATTTGAGTTGCTATGGCGCTACCAAGATAAGTACTCCTAATATCGACCGTCTTGCCGGACAAGGTGTACAGTTTACCAATGCCTATGCTACTTCCTCTACCAGTACTCCTTCCCGCTTCGGTCTGTTGACAGGTATGTATCCTTGGAGGCAGGAAAACACGGGAATCGCTCCGGGTAACTCTGAGCTGATTATCGACACAGCCTGTGTCACCATGGCTGATATGTTCAAGGCAGAAGGCTATGCTACCGGCGCCGTAGGAAAATGGCATCTAGGACTCGGCCCCAAAGGTGGTACGGACTTCAATCATCTGATAAAGCCTAATACTCAAGATATAGGATTTGATTACGAATACATCATTCCCGCCACAGTTGACCGTGTACCTTGTGTATTCGTTGAGAACGGACATGTAGTAGGTTTGGATCCTAACGATCCCATTACCGTCAACTATAACCACAAAGTGGGTGACTGGCCTACCGGATTGGAGAATCCGGAACTTGTAAAACTGAAACCCAGCCAGGGACATAACAATACGATTGTAAATGGTATTCCCCGTATCGGTTGGATGACCGGTGGTAAATCTGCTCTTTGGGTGGATGAGGACATTGCAGATGTCATCACAGGTAAAGCAAAAGATTTTATTATCAAGCATAAAGACGAACCTTTCTTTATGTACATGGGTACGCAAGATGTACATGTTCCACGCGTCCCCCACGCCCGTTTCGCCGGAAAGAGCGGTATGGGAACCCGTGGTGATGTAATCCTGCAACTGGACTGGACTGTGGGCGAGATTATGAACACTCTGGACAGTCTGAACCTTGCGGATAACACCATCTTTGTATTCTGTAGCGATAACGGCCCTGTCATTGACGACGGCTATCAAGATCAGGCTCTTGAACTACTGAACGGTCACACTCCTATGAAACAATACCGTGGTGGAAAGTACAGTGCCTATGAAGCCGGAACACGTATTCCATTCATTGTACGTTGGCCTGCCGGTATTCAGCCTTGTAAACAGCAAGCTTTATTCTCTATGATTGATGTATATGCTTCTTTGGCTGCGTTGTTGAATCACCCGCTTACACCCGCAACCGTTGCGCCTGACAGCCGTGATCAATTAGCCACTTTCTTAGGGAAAGATAATACCGGATGCGACTATGTAGTACAGCAGAATTTGAACAATACTTTATCGATTATTCAAGGAACATGGAAGTACATCGAGCCAAGTGATAAACCCGCTGTCGAACATTGGACTAAAATGGAGTTAGGGAATGATCCCAAACCTCAACTGTACAATATTTCCATAGATCCGTCGGAGAAAAATAACGTTGCAGCAGCACATCCGGAGATGGTAAAAGAGCTTTCAACACTACTGGAGCAGGTAAAGGCCGGGAAGAACCAGGGTACAAAGTAAGGAATCGTACAGAACAGGGTTTCTTTATCAAGAATGTACAAATTCGTACTTTTTGCGAACTATTAACTAAAGTCGACTTCTATTCAATCACATACATTTGCGTTGTGATTCGAGTCGTTTAACGAGAAAGAACAACCTTTTTTAAAAACTAATTAATTTAATATTTATGAAACAGAAATCAAGCCTCTTGAAAGCGCTAAGTATCATGTTACTTTTTGTTCTGTTTGCGACACAAGCAAGAGCACAAGGAATAACAGTTACTGGTACTGTAAACGACAACTTAGGTCCTGTTATCGGTGCATCCGTAGTGGTAAAAGGAACCGTCAATGGTTGCATTACAGATTTAGATGGAAACTTCAAATTAACAAATGTACCTTCAAAAGGTATTTTAGTTGTATCTTTTGTAGGTTACCAGACACAAGAGATTGCTGTCAATAATCAAACAAAACTCACTATCAATTTAAAGGAAGATGCCCAACAACTGGATGAAGTCGTTGTTGTCGCAGTAGGTTATGGTGACGTAAAGCGTCGCGACTTAACCGGTTCTATTGGTAAGGCCAATATGGATGACCTGACAAAAACTCCTATCAACAATATTGCCGAATCTTTAGGCGGACGTATCGCAGGCGTTCAAGTTTCTTCTTCTGACGGTGGTCTGGGCGACAACTTCAATATTGTTATTCGTGGTGCCGGTTCATTAACTCAAAGTACTGCTCCTCTTTATGTTATTGACGGATTCCCTATGGAAAGCTCAAGTATGGGTGCGCTCAATCCAAATGACATCGAATCAATTGACGTACTAAAAGATGCCTCAGCTACAGCCATCTATGGTTCCCGTGGTGCTAATGGCGTCGTTATCATTACCACTAAAAAAGGTAAAGCCGGAAAAACAATGGTTACCTATAACGGTAGTGTGAGCTTTAGCACCGTTAAAAATAAAATGGATGTCATGAATGCCTATGATTTTGCATGTATGCAGAAAGAAATAATGACAGGCAATACAAAAGAAGTAGACGGTGAAATGGTTGACGAATTTGAATACTTCTATTTAAAAAACGGACTGACACTTGATGATTACAAAACAATGAAGAATTATAACTGGCAGGACGAAATCTACCGCACTGCTTTAAGTCATAACCATCACGTTGCTTTAAGTGGTGGTACAGACAAAATGGACTACACCGCATCTCTATCATACAGTAACCAAGAAGGCGTTATTATACGTTCTGATCTAAATCGCTATCAAGGTCGTTTCAATCTGAATCAAAGAATCAACAAGAGTATTAAAGTTAATGCAAATGTTAACTATGCCAGTGTTACTCAAAATGGTCCTAACCCCTCTATCAATACTTCTCAGTCTTCTAACTCATTAATGTACAGTGTATGGGGTTACCGTCCTGTTTCTCCTTCCGGTTCCGACCTATTGGCAGAACTTTATGACGAAGATGTAGACATAAACAACGATTATCGATTCAATCCGGTAAAATCTGCACAAAACGAATATCGTCGTAAAATTACAAATACCCTGCAAGCTAATTTGGGTGTAGAATGGGAAATCATCAAGAACCTGAAGTTAAAAGTAACAGCTGGTTATACAGGCAAAGACTATAAGAACGAAGAATTCAACAATTCTCAAACACGTACCGGTAATAGTCATCCAAACAATACTCAAAGTAAGGGAGTCAATGCTTATCTATATCAATCAGAAAGCAGAAGCTATCTGAATGAGAATACATTGAGTTATGTTTTCAACAAGAAAAAACATAATCTAAACGCCCTGTTGGGTATCACTTTCCAAAAAAACACCAGCTACTATCATGATGTCAGCGTTTCTCACATCACTAATGAATCATTAGGCATGGCTGGCTTAGGAAATGGTGATGTTCCTGTTGTCAGCGCTTCTAAAGGAGAAAATGCTCTGATGTCTTATTTGGGACGTTTAAACTACAATTATGATTCAAAATATTACGTAACTTTCTCCATGCGTGCCGATGGTTCATCCAAATTCGCACCAGGCAATCGCTGGGGATATTTTCCTTCAGGCTCACTGGCTTGGGCTTTCGGACGTGAAAACTTCGTAAAAGATAATCTAACGTGGCTATCTAATGGTAAATTGCGTGTCAGCTACGGTCTCACAGGTAACAATCGTATTGGAGACTATGATTACATGGCTCGTTTGTATGCAAGTGAAAATACTTATAAATATCCTTGGGACAGCACTTTCTATCCAGGATACTATGTTTCCAGCATTGCTAATCCTAACCTGAAATGGGAAACGACCGAGCAATACGACTTTGGTTTGGATTTAGGCTTTTTGGATGGACGCTTAAACCTGAATATTGACTACTATATCAAAACAACCAAAGATTTGCTGATGAATGCAGATACTCCTGCCAGTTCCGGTTATGCAACTACCCGCCTTAACATTGGTGAGTTACGCAATACAGGATTTGAAGTTACTTTAGAAAGTACTAACATACAGAATAAGAACTTTACCTGGTCATCCAGTTTCAATATAGCATTCAATAAAAATAAAATCTTGTCTTTAAACTACGGGCAAGAACAGATGACAAGTTACATCAGCTGGGACCAGAAATTCAGAAACCAGATAGCCTATGTCAGTCGTGTAGGCGAATCTGCAGGTAAAATGTATGGTTTCGTATATGACGGAACATATAAAGAAGAAGATTTCAATATCACTGTTAATGAAAACGGGAAGAAGACTTATGAACTGAAACCAGGAGTTCCTAAATTTAAAGATGGTTGCCAGCCCGGTGATCCAAAGTATAAGAACATCGATGGCAGCGAGGACAATCTGATTACAGATAATGACCGGACAGTAATTGGCAACGGACATCCACTGCATACAGGTGGCTTTACTAATAATTTCGTCTATAAGAACTGGGATTTAAATATCTTCTTGCAGTGGAGCTACGGTAATGACGTTTTCAATGTGAATCGTCTCGTAATGGAAAATCCAGGAGCTAAAAAACAGTTGAACCAGTTCGCATCTTATAAGAACCGTTGGAGTGAAAGCAATCCTACCAGCAATATCCCCCGTGTAAGAGCAGTCGGCGCTGATGAATACAGTTCACTGTACGTAGAAGATGGATCATTTCTGAAATTGAAAACAATCTCTTTAGGATATAACTTTGATACCAAGACTTTGAAGAGAATAGGCCTCAGTGCAGCAAGAGTATTCGTTTCTGCTGAAAATATTGCTACTATTACGGGATATTCCGGTTCAGACCCTGAAGTTTCTACACGTCACTCTGTGTTAACTCCTGGATTTGACTGGTCGGCTTATCCTCGTGCATTCAATGCCTCACTTGGTGTAAATGTAACTTTCTAATCACTAAACTGAAAAACGAATATGAAGAAAATGAATAATCTCTTTAAAAAGATATGCTTGTGGTCACTCGTAGTTACAATGGCTTCATGCGACTTCCTCGACACAAAGCCCTATGACTTTGTTGCTCCTGAAACGTTCTACCAGAATGAAAAAGATTGTACAATGGCCTTGGCTGGAGTATATTATACCTTGGTAAAAGGGACCGTTTACGGTAATAATTACTCACTGATGTTCTCCAACACTGATGATTTAAGTTATTTTGCCCGCGAATTTGATGGAAATCCAGTAAAGAATCACGGTGCAGTCTGCAACACTCATGATGCTGCAAATGCGCAACTTTTTGATACATGGACAGATCTTTATGACGGTATTAATAATGCCAATGTGTTACTTGATAATATTGATAAGGCTGAATTTCCCGAAGATAAAGAGTATATAAGACAACGTATCAAAGGAGAAACTAAATTTCTTCGTGCCTACTATCACTTCCTTTTGGTACAAGGCTGGTATGAAGTACCTATCCGTACAGAAACGGTTACAGACATAGCTACGAGTAGCAAAGCTGCCACCCCCCATGCAGAAGCACTTGACTGGATTATCCAAGAAATGGAAGACTGTATCGACATGGTAGATGATAAAGAATATGACAAATCACCTTCTCATGTAAAGAAAACCATTGTCGAAGGTATCTTGGCACGCGTATGCCTGTGGCGCGCCGGTTATCCGAGTGAAGGTGGACAACCTTTTTATGAAAAAGCTGCCAAGTATGCTAAAGCTGTTTATGACTCTAAGAAGCACAAGCTATATCAAAATGACATTTATGCTATCTGGAAAATGATGGCTTCTGATCAATACGATCCCGAATATAATGAAAGTATGTGGGAAGCGGAATTCATCGGTACCCGTGATGACGGTAAATATACAGAAGGTCGTATGGGCAACGAGATCGGTAATATGCAAAATGCAAATTGTGGGAAAGGATATGGCGCCGCTTTTTATGCCGGTTCACTCATTCTTTGGGATCTGTACGAGAAAAATCCTGGTGACTTAAGACGTGATTTGGCTATGGCTCCTTACCAGATTGCCGCCAATGGCACTGAAAAAGCATGGGGCAAAACAGCTATTGTAGAACGTTGCTGCGGCAAATTCCGCCGTGAATGGGAAAAGAGTACCCCCCAGCACAAAAATTTCACTGAAGAAAACTTCCCTATTTTACGCTACGCTGATGTTCTATTAATGCTGGCAGAAGCAGAATTAGAATCAAAAGGGGTTACCACTCTAGCCGTATCTGCCATCAATGAAGTACGCACGCGTGCCGGAATCGGTAAATTACCTGAAACTATTTCAGCAGATGCACTGCGCCAAGAAATTCGTGACGAACGTGGACGCGAACTTTGCTTCGAAGCATTACGTAAATATGACCTGATCCGTTGGGGTATTTATGTAGAGACAATCAGTAAAAACTTGGCAAATGCTATTGAAGATGCACGTTGGTCAAACAAAAAGGCAAACAGAAGCGGTGCCGAAGGTTTTACTAGAAGCACTCAGGACAAACACCAGTTCTTGCCAATCCCCAATAAAGAATTGTCTGTGAACACCAAGTTAGAACAAAACAGCTATTGGAATCCCAAGAAATAGCTACATGCATGACTTCTAACCTTAAAACGAAATCAAATAGACCTTAATCAATTTGATATGTGTGGGGAGAGCGGCCGTGAGGTTCCTCTCCCTCTTTTTATAAAACTTAAAAACAATATGCCTTATGACCAGAAAACACTTATTATTCATTCTTGTACTGTTATGCGGTCAAACATCCTTTGCCCAACTGATAGGTTTTGAGACTGGGATTCCCAAACAGTTTCAAACAAGTGATAAGGGAAAGATTACTTTATCTACTCAGTATTATAAAGAAGGAAAACAGAGTCTTGAATGGGATTTCCGTTCCGGTTCCAAGCTCAACGTTGCTCTTGAACAGCCTCTCACCCTTGATGAACGAATGGAAAATTCATACGGAATAACCTTATGGATTTATAATGAAGCCCCTCAACAAGATTCCATTCGTTTTGAATTCCTTTCCCCCCAAGGAGATGTATCTTATTGGTTCAATTTCCAATTGGCATCGGCTGGTTGGCGCGCTTGTTGGATCGGCTTCCAACACATGAAAGGAGATAAACAAAATAAAGAAATAACAAGTTATCGGCTGATAGCCCCTGAACGAAAAGGGCGTATATTTCTGGACCGTTTGACTTTTCCTGTAAAAAAGATGAACGACCGTACTACTCCCGACTTGCAAATGCCTTACAATAACTCTCTCTCATACCGAGACCTGTGGCATTGGTGCCGGGTTTGGCAATGGGAACAATATGAATATGATATTCCATTACCTACTACTCTCAATCAAGCAGAAAAAGATGAACTGTGTACTGTAGAACAACGACTAACCACTGCTCTCGATATTCAGAAAGCGCCGAGAGAAGCTGTTTCCAAAGCATATAATGTTTTTCAGAAAGCACGTATTCAACGTTCCGGAACCGGATTCATCGGTGCTCCGATTCTAACACCCGATGAACTGGACCGTTCTAAAGGAGAAATATCCTGGAATGACTTGGAAACGATGCTATCCGGATTCGCTTACGATACTTATTACAATCATTCCGAAACTTCCCGCAAGAATTACTTCACCGTCTGGGACTTCGCCATAGACCAAGGATTCTCTTTCGGTAGCGGGATGGGAACCAATCATCATTATGGATATCAAGTACGGAAAATTTACACTACAGCCTGGTTAATGCGTGATGCTATCTGGAAAGCTCCAAATCGGGATAATATCTTATCCACCCTCATTTTCTGGTCCGCCTTACAAGAAACTCGCCAACCCTACCAATACGGTAGAGACGAGCTACTGGACAGCTGGCATACCCTTTTAATGGCTAAAACTGTTTCAGCACTACTGTTCACTGACGAACGGGAACGAGTACGCGCACTGAAAGGTCTTTCCCGTTGGGTATCCTCTTCTCTTCAATACACTCCAGGAACTATCGGAGGTATCAAAGTGGACGGAACCACTTTTCACCATGGTGGTTTCTATCCAGCCTATACAACAGGAGTACTCGCCACGGTAGGCCAATTTATTTCCTTAACCAATAATACCGTTTATGAACCTACCGAAGATGCTCGTCAAGTGCTGAAATCCGCCTTTATCGCCATGCGCAACTACTCCAACAAATATGAATGGGGAATTGGTATCAGCGGACGGCATCCTTTCGGTGGCTCAATGAAAGCGGATGATGTAGCCGCTTTTGCTCATCTTGCCCTGTCAGGAGACTTATCAGGAGAAGGCAATGCCTTCGACCATCATCTGGCAGCAGACTATCTACGGCTTTGCGAAAAGGATACCCCCGAAGCACGTTACTTCAAAGCACAAGGCATTACTCCTGCCCCCGCACCACAAGGTTTCTTTGTATACAACTATGGGGCGGCAGGTATATTTCGGAGAAACGATTGGATGGTAACCTTAAAAGGTTATACCACCGATGTCTGGGGATCTGAGATTTATCGGAAAGATAACCGTTATGGACGTTATCAAAGTTATGGTTCCGTTCAAATTATGGGATACCCTTCACGCCTCGCCAGTGGCTACGATGAGAACGGTTGGGATTGGAATCGCCTGCCGGGAACTACGACCATCCATTTACCTTTTGAATTGCTTGACAGTCCACTACCGGGAACCACCATGGCTCATTCTAGAGAGAATTTTTCAGGCAGTAGTTCTCTTGAAAACAGAAACGGCATGTTTGTTACAAAACTGATGGAACGCGAACTGAAAAACTTTACTCCGGATTTCGTAGCCCGTAAATCAGTTTTCTGTTTTGGGAACCGGATGATATGTTTAGGTAGCGGAATTAAAAATAGTAATAACAGCTATTCTACAGAAACGACTTTGTTCCAAAGCATCTTCCACAAAGGAATAAACAGTATCCAGATCAATGGGGATGAACACAAAGAAGTAGGCTTCTATCAAAAAATTAATTGTAAAGCAGAGCAACCCACCTGCATCAAAGACAGCTATAATAATTATTATTTTGTAAAGGATGGGAAAATAAAAGTTCAGATAGCGGAACAAAAATCACTTCATGAAAAAACACGTGCTGTCACCCAAGGTACTTTCGCATCCTCATGGATTGACCACGGCAAAGCTCCAAACAATGCAACCTACGAATATATGATATGGATACAACCTACTAGTGAAGAATTAAAAAAGCAAGCACTGCAAAGCTATGAAGTATTGCAACGTAATAATGATGCACACATTGTTCATGATTATGTAACTGGCATCACTGCTTATGCACTATTTGAATCATTCGAATCACAAACTGATAAGTTATTCCATAGTATACCTGCAGAAACAATGGTAATGTACCGGAATGATAAGGATAAGATTATTCTAAGTGTTTGTGATCCAAATCTGAATATTAGCGAAAAGACTTATACAACTAAAGAGCCCAGCCGTATCATAAAGAAACAGCTGGAGTTAAAAGGCTTATGGAAGCCAACAAAGAATAGCAAACAAACAGAAATCTCTTATAAAGCCAATAGCACAAGCCTCACCGTTTACTGCCAACATGGACAACCTGTAGAAATAACACTAATCAATCTCCCCCAATAGGGGTAAAAAGCTATAGAATAGTGGACAGCAAATAAGGTATGTACAGATTCGTACTATTTACGAACTATAAACGAAAGTCTTCTCCGCATTAATCGCATATTTTTGCGATGTGATTTGAATCTTTCATCACGGAAAAAACCTTATTACTAATTAATAAATTTAATATTTATGGAAAAAAAATCTTGCTTTCTAAAAGCATTTGGTATTATGTTACTTTGTGTACTATTTGCCACACAGGCAAATGCACAGGAAATCACGGTAACAGGTACAGTGACAGACAACTTTGGTCCTGTAATTGGCGCCTCAGTAGTTGTAGATGGGACCTCTAACGGATGTATTACAGACCTTGACGGAAAATTCAGCCTCACTAATGTTCCTTCTAACGGGACTCTCACATTCTCCTACATTGGCTATCAGACGCAGAAAATTGCTGTAAACGGAAAATCCTCTATCAACGTAAAATTAGCAGAAGACACCCAACTACTTCAAGAAGTAGTAGTTGTAGGTTATGGAGTACAACGTAAAAGTGATTTAACTGGTGCGGTCGCTTCCATAAAAGCAGGAGATGTATTGAAAAGTACACCTTCCGGTAATGTTTCAGATGCCCTGCAGGGACGTATGGCAGGTGTATCAGTTGTCAGCGCAGGCGATCCTTCCAGCGATCAGACAATTCGTATCCGCGGTATCAACTCTATTACTGCTGACAGTGAACCTCTGGTAGTGGTTGACGGATTTATCGGTGGTTCTTTAAAGGCTCTTAACCCTGCTGACATCCAATCCATTGAAGTCTTAAAGGATGCTTCAGCTACAGCTGTCTACGGTTCTCGCGGTGCCAATGGCGTAATCTTAGTGACAACAAAAACTCCAAACAAGGATCGCTTAACCGTATCTGTCAATGCATTTGTAAATCTGAAAACTGTAATCAGCAAGCCTGACCTCCTTTCTCCGGCAGAATTCGCTCAATTGGCCAACGCATACGGAAAAGAATATAACGAAAGCCAAGGGAAAGAAGCTCACGTTTATTATACTCCTGACCAAATAGCGGCTTTCTCAAGTGGCAAAGCAGGATATAATTATATAGATCATATTTTCAACTCTCCAGGAGTAGCTCAGAACTATGAAGTCTCAATAGCGGGCGGTGGTGAAAAAACAAACTTCTTGGCATCTCTTCGTTATGAAAGTGTAGAAGGAGCTATCAAGAATTCTAAAAATGATGCATTTAACTGGCGCTTAAAAGTTGATACTAAACTGAAAAAATGGTGGAAAGTCGGTATGAATATTTATGGCAATCTAAATGTGTCCTCAGGCCCACGTATGACTCAATATGAGGGTTTACTCGTTTCTGCCATTAATTTCCCCAATACTACTTCTCCCACGAATGAAAAAGGAGAATATAACAACATTTATGCTATTGGCGGGAATCCTGCTTATAATCCAATGGGATATATTAATGAAATTGACGGAGATACTCGCAGACTGGTAAACAACCTCCAAGGTTATATGGATTTTAATATTATCGATGGATTAACTTTCCGTACCCAATTAGGAGTCACATTTACTAATTCATTAGCAGCAAGCTCTGACAACGCCAAGAGTTATTATTACTTTAAAAATACCAGAACGCAGGCAACAGCCAACAGCACTTTTAATTGGAGCTGGTTAAATACCAATACCCTGAATTATACTAAAGAGTTTAATAAGAATCATCGCATCAATGCAACTGCTGTTTTGGAACAGTCTTATAGCAATAATTTTACTCTAAAAGGGATAGCCAATAACATGTATTTTGAACGTCTCGGCGCTAACAGCTTAGCAGACTCTTACAGCCAAAATGCAAGTTCAGAGCGTGTTATCAACACACTACTTTCTGGTATGTTCCGTGTAAACTATGTTTTAATGGATAAGTATATGGTAACAGCTTCCATCCGCGCTGACGGTTCCTCACGCCTAAAGGATAAATGGGATTATTTCCCTTCTGCAGCATTAGCATGGAATATCAAGCAGGAAGCATTTATGCAAGATGTAAAAGCTATTAGCCAGTTAAAGTTACGCATCGGGTATGGTTCTGTAGGTAACCAAGCGATAGAGCCCTACCGCATTTTCTCTCAAATGGTGCCTACCCAAAACGCAGATGGCTCAACTTCTTACACGGTCGGACGTCCGGCAGCTGAATACTTAAAATGGGAACGTAATGATCAAATTAATGCAGGTATAGACTTAGGCTTTTTCAATGGACGCTTAACATTAACCGCCGACTGGTACAACAAATTATCTAAGGATGTTTTATTAGAGGTGCAACAGCCTGTCCACAGTGGTTGGGATAAACTTTTAAAAAATGCCTGCGAAATTCAGAACAGAGGTTTCGAGATCACTATTGGCGCAGATCCGATTAGTGGTAAAGATTGGAACTGGCATACAGACGTGACTCTGTCTCACAACAAAGGGACTTTCAAAAACATCCCTACATTAGATCGTACCCAAATCCAAGCTGGTCAATATGAAAACAAAGTATTCAAAATGATTGAAGGAGAAAAACTGGGAACTTTTTGGGGGTATACCAACTTAGGAGTATGGAAAAGTGATGAAGTAAATCAAGAGGTCACTGTAGTTAAAAATGGAGTAGAAACAAAAGGTACTTATGCTTCTATCTATAAAGTAGTACCAGGTCAGGAAAAACTCTTAGATGTAAATAATGACGGTACTTACAACGATGATGATCAAAGTATCATAGGCAACGGACAGCCCAGTTTTAACTGGGGGTGGAATAACACTCTCCGCTATAAGGATTTCGATCTCTCATTATTCATTATCGGTTTCCACGGCTTCGATATTTATAATGTAACAGATCAATCAGGTTATGGAAATGCAGTATCAGGCATCAATACGGATGTTATTACTCCTAAACGTGCACTTTTAAATCGTTGGACCAAAGAAAATGAAAACACTAATATTCCAGGATTTGTAAAACTCAATCAAACTACTACTGGATTTAATAGCCGATTCGTAGAAAAAGGTGATTTTATAAAAGTCAAAAGTATAACTTTAGGATACAACTTACCTAAAAAAGCATGTGATAAAGTTTTCCTCAATGATTTGAGACTTTACTTTTCTGTACAGAATCCTTTCATGATAACAAGCTATAGTGGTCTTGATCCGGAAGCAACCCTTGGTAGCCCATTAGTATCCGGCGTTGATTGGGGATGCTACCCTAATAGCCGTAATTTTCTGTTGGGTGTAAATTTCTCATTCTAATATTAACCGATAATATAAAAAAACATATGAAAAAATTAGCATATATAACATTAGGATGCTGCATAGCATTAACTACTGCATGCGTTGATTTAGATCAATATCCCAAATCATTCATCACAGAAGAAGAGTATAATGGCATAGAGCAAGACATTAGTAAAGTAGAGCTTGCTGCAACCGGTCTCTATAAGAATTTATGGAATGGCAATTATGGCTTCTGTTGCCGCATGATGCGCATTGATTGTGCGGCAGACCAGATGGTAAGCTCCCCTAAACCTAATAATGTCTTAGATTACATTATCCAGTTAAATCCAAGCATAAGTTCCAACACGGCTGACTGGGACACTTCATGGGCTAATTTCTGGAATGTTATCACTGGTGCAAATACACTTATTGCCGGTACTCCTATCCCCGAGATAAGCGGTACAACCGCTGCGGAAAAGGAAGCCTCCGAAAAAACAGCGAAACGATACAAAGCTGTTGTGGCAGAAGCTCGTTTCATGCGCGCTTTGAGTTATTTCTATTTAGTACGTATGTACGGAGACATCCCATACGTCACAAATAGCTCTGAAGCCATTGAATATCAACCACGTACAGCTGTAGCTGATATTTATAATAAAATTATCGTTCCCGATCTAATTGAAGCATGTGCATCATTGCCTACAGAGAGCCGTAGCGGATTTAGCTCCACGCCTTCACAATGGGCAGCAAAAGCACTCCTTTCCGATGTTTACATGACTATGGCAGGTTGGCCCCTAAAGTTAGGTAAAGAATATTATGCTAAAGCTGCAGAAGTTTCTTTGGATATCATAGAACATTCCGGACTCTCTCTGACACCGGTATATGGTGATTTATGGAAAGAAGCCAAAAAGGAAGAAGCTAATGAACATTTATTCGCCATACACAATTCTGTAGCTAACAAAGTTGCAAGTCAATATGGCAAATCCTTCTACCCACGAGACTATGTCAAGGCTGGTTGGGCAGACTATTATGCTGATCCTGACTATATGGCAACCTATCCGGAAGGTGCACGGAAAGAATTCAATTACATGACTGAATGGCCCACAGCTACCGGAACGACTGTAAAATGGCAGGACAGTCAAGACGGATACCCTTGTATTGCCAAATACCAAGATTACAATCAAGGAGTAGCAGGCAACAGTGCGCAATCTAACGGTATCACTCCCATTTACCGATATGCAGATGTATTATTAAGATATGCCGAAGCATCTAATTTAGCTACAGGAAACGTCAACGCCACAGCCTTAAAATGTCTGCAAGATATTCAAACCCGCGCTGGGGTATCTACATTGACTACAACAACTAATAGCGAGGAATTTGACAAAGCTGTATTTGCAGAACGTGGCTACGAGTTTTTAGCCGAATACAAGCGTTGGTTCGACTTAGTACGTCGTGAAAAGGTCAGTGAATTTAAATCTAAATATTATCCTTCTTCACTAATGAAAGCCAATAGCCATTACTACTTTCCAATTCCTTCTACTCAAATTAAACTGGCTGGCTGGACTAACAATGCAGGATATTAATCTACAAGAGGCAATAACACATACTTCTAACCTATTATCAAATAAATCAAATAGACCTTAATCAATTTTATATGAGGGAAAGGGACCGTGAGGTTCTTCTCCCTCATTTTTCTTGCACATACAGTACTTTAGGTTAATCAAGGTACATACTCGCTTTGTGATTTATTTTATAATAAGTAGTATTAGGGTATTTCTATAACAGATGGTTTCCCGCTAAGCATTCCCTGTTCCATCGAAACAATTACGGTTCGTCCATTAAATACGAGAGTTATTTCTTTTAATGCAGAATTCATGCAAGCATCCGTTACGGATAATTTATATTTGCCTTTTTCTTTCTGAATCAACACTGCACAAGGAGAAGAGACAGAGAGAGACAAATTATCAACTTCCAAGCCTTTATTTCCGGGATAGAATACTACCCCAACCAATTTACCATCTACAGAACGTACAGCTTGTACCAAGGTATCGTTCCGCAAAACTTGAAAAGGCAAAGTATCAGCAGGTCGTCCCTTACCTGTATAGACCACATAGCCATAAGTATCATTTACCGATGCCTGTCCATGATCGACCCACAAACGCAAAATATCAACCGTCTGTGGCAAATCTCCCTTCTTTGCATTTCCTCTATTTCGCTTTATCCAGTTTGTTGGACAAGTCTCCGTCAGAACAAAAGCCTTGCGGGTAAATTCAGGCAACACACGATAGGCAAACTTACCTTCCTGCATCACCCACACAGGTTGTCCTTCAAAAGTTATCAAGGATTGACGGCCCTCCTGTAAAGGCTTCTCTTTTCCCTTCTCAATCACAGTAACTGCTCCGATGTGAGCTGTTTGGTCTATAGTCGTACGAATACCTCCTTCCATAGCCGGTTTCGCATTAGTAACACCCGCACCCAATGCTACAAAATAATCTCCCAAAATGAAATTTGCCTTATAGGCCTTAAAGTCATAAAGTAGTGTATTCAATCCCTTACTATTGCCACGATCATTCACATCTTTCTTATCAGATGCATTCATTTTTTCAAAGATATAACCGGTTACAGCATTCTCACCTCCATCGGTAGTGCCTACCGCATAGTTATATTTACTGCAATATCCACGCCAATTAGTCACAGGTGTAAGCTTGTTCATCCCTTCACGCGCTGTAACACCTGGAGAAGCTGTGACATCCCAGCCTCCCATTATACGAAAGTACTCGTCGCCTGTACGTTGAAAGAGGGTCAATCCGTCCGTAGGATAGAAATTATATTCATCCGCCATATTCACCGCACTTTCCAAACCGTCACAACGGACAGAAGCCATGTTTACAGTAATATGATAATCGGAAGTTTTCTTGATAAGATCATCGTTATTAAAAAACCATCGGGTACCATTGTATACTCCTAGCACATAATTATTCATATTTATACGATTCTTCTTTACTTCCACCTGCAACTGCTGCAATTCTTTCTGCTCTTCGGGAGTAAAAGAGTCTATCCAATTCGTCACAATATTATCGAGCATCTTAGCATAAGGAATAGATTGTTCCATAGGATTATATACATACGATCCCCGGTCAAGACAAGGCAAGCGATAACCTTTATAATAATACCAGCTACCACCACGCAAGAAATTCAAAATAGCCTCAGCATTATCACGGTTCAGTGCTTTCGACCAGGGAGTACCTTTCAGCAAATTCAAGATACTAAGTGCATTGGATGTTCCATCAATAGGATAGCCCCATATCAGACATTGTTTTCCATGCCCCCATCCGGCTCCGTCAGCTGTAAACCCCTCTGTCCAGAAAGCTTCTGAATAAGTATTCTGCGAAGTCATACTGATACCCCGTTGGCAAACCTCAGCCAGTAAGTCAATCATAGGAATAGAGCGGTACATGGCTGCCACGGGAAGCAAGGAACGATAAGCCAAAGCATTTCCTCCAACCCACCACACATGATTACGGAAACGCGAGATAGAAACGACATTTTCGTCCGTTTCATCGTGCCGAAGGGGTTGCGTCCAAGCTTGAAGCCCCAAGGCTTTCAACATATCACAGACCTCTCTCAACAATGCCCTTCCCTGCCCAATCTCCGCTCCTTCCATCTGTGCGAGATAAGCATAGTAGATATTAACAGCCGCTGTTGGGATGGCAAAACAAGAAGCATGAAAGCGCGGCCCATCATTAGGACGTCCCAGCTCTATATTTCCATAGTGCAATATCGCTTTCAGCACTTTATCACTCAAAGCCTTCTCCAGCGGAAGCTCTTTCTTGCGATAAGCATCAGCTATTTTCCATATACAATTGAATGCATCTGTCAAAAAGAGGCCAATCTCTCCTTGTACTGTGGAGTAAGGCTTCTGAAAACCATTGTCTTTCCGAAATTCATCTTCTTGCGTTTGTAAGGGAGTAAATATACCATTATCTGTCAATTGTTCCAAACATTCTTTGGCACTGTATGAAGTCTTCAATGAATGATAACGATACGGATGTTCCGCTAATGAGTGCCTCAGACTCTCCAAGGCTTTCTCCTTCTCCGGATCATGAACTCGCTGACCATCTTGATAGTAGCGTTGATAATTGTCAAAAGCATATTTCCTTTCCGCCTCTTGTGCATGGAGCAAAAACCCGGTGCATGTGATCAACATAATGCAAAGTAATTCTTTTTTCATGGTAATTTATTCGGTTTTATCAATAAAGGTTAGTTAAACAAAAGTAGAGAAAAAGAAAAAGAAGAAACGATATAAATCATACAATAAAGCGTATGTTATTGTACAAGAGCTTATAAGAAGAGTATCACGAAATAAAATAAAGATTATCTTTGCTACATTCATAAAAAGCATTGGCTATCTTTTTCCGGTTTTCATACAGTAGGTTCTGCTTCCGCAGTATACCTGCTCCATACCCGAAACCTGCCTGAGCCGTACTTGCTCCGTACATTCTCCACTCAGAGGTACCCTTATACGGAGAAAGCACGGAGTTGGTACGGAGCAAGTATAGCTCAGGTATAGTCCTGATACCTTCCAGAGGGGGTTAAAGGGATTATGAGACCAACCAACAGGGATTTAGCAAAGCAGTAGAACTTAAATCATAATATTAAACAAGAATAAAACCATGAAAAAGAATTATTTCTTATTTGCGCTGATACTTCTCTCTTCAATCAGTATGCTCCGTGCACAGAAGATTGATAACCTAATAGAGTTAAAACAGAAATCACAGAACCCATTATTCCATCAGTTAGGCAAAGCAATAAAAACACCTGCTTTTGAGAGTGAAGGTTATTGGAGTTGGGGAAGTTCCGTGGTAAAAGGAGACGATGGCAAGTATCATATGTTCGTATCCCGTTTTCCCAAGTCACTCCCCTTCCATCCTGGCTGGATGGTGGCTTCAGAGATTGTACATGCCGTATCGAATGTACCGCAAGGACCTTACCAGTTTAGTGAAGTAGCACTTCCGGCACGTGGTGCACAGTATTGGGACGGACGTTCTACACACAATCCGCGAATACTGAAATACAATCATAAATACTATCTGATTTATATGGGGTCCACTCACCCCTTCGTAGATCCAACATACGACCAGTTAACACTCAACAGTCCCTGGTGCACAGTAGCACGCTCCAACAAGCGCATCGGGCTGGCTGTTGCCGATTCACCATACGGACCATGGAAGCGTCTGGATGAGCCTATTCTGAAAACGAAACCCAATACTTTCTTTAGTTTCCTGACTTCCAATCCCTCGCCAGTGGTACAGGAAGATGGTTCTGTCATGATGATTTTCAAGGGACGCAGACACATGGAGGACGGGAAGTATTCAAATATGGCTTTAGGAATCGCCTATGCTCCGACTATCGAAGGCCCTTACCGGGTATTAAACAATGAACAACCCATTTTCCAGGTAGCCGGACAAGGAGAAGCGGAAGATCCTTTTCTTTGGAAAGACGATAAGGGATACCATGCCATCTTTAAGGATCATGTAGCTAAATTTACAGGTGAAAAAGGAGGTGGTGTTATGGCACATTCCAAAGATGGCATCAACTGGACTGTTGATAAAGACCCGAAAGCATACTCAAAAACAGTAGAGTGGGAAGACGGCACAATAGCGAAACAAGGACAATTGGAGCGTCCATTCATTCTTTTTGAGGATGGCAAGCCAACATTCATATTCTTTGCAACAATGGACGGTCCGGGCGAATTTGAAAACGGGACACACTCCTGGAACATGGTTATTCCGCTAAAATAGTTACCTTTGCAGAAATATTGAATAACTAATTGATATGCAGAGTACCCTCCCCATTCATTTTGCCCCGCTGCAAGGTTACACCGAGGCTATTTACCGACAAGCGCATGCCCGTATATTCGGTGGTGTAGAGAGCTATTATACTCCTTTTGTACGTGTAGAGCACGGAGAAATCCGAAAAAAAGACATGCGCGAGATTACTCTGGAAAACAACCGTGGCGTGCAGCTTATTCCACAGCTCATTGCTCCCGATGTGGACAAAATGGAGCAGATAATTGCCCTATTCATCGAAAAAGGATATAAGAATGTGGACATAAATCTGGGATGTCCTTTCCCTCTTTTGGCTAAACGGCACAATGGTTCGGGAATGCTTCCTTATCCCGAAGAAGTACGGGAGTTGCTGACTGCTGCCATAAAGAATCACCCCGACCTTCAGTTCTCTGTCAAGATGAGGTTGGGTTGGGAGAACCCGGAAGAAAGTCTGGCTTTGCTACCCTTTCTGAATGAACTGCCACTGACACATATCATTATGCATCCCCGATTGGGAAAACAGCAATATAAAGGGGAAGTGGATTTAAAAGGTTTTGAAGCCTTCTACAACGAATGCAGCCATCCGCTTATTTATAACGGTGATTTACTTACAGTAGAAGATATACAGACTATCAGCGAACGCTTTCCACGACTGGCAGGTATCATGATAGGTCGTGGACTGCTTGCTAATCCCGCCTTAGCTTTGGAGTATCAACAGGGACATCCGCTTTCTGAAAAGGATATGCAGGAGAGGCTCAGATTGTTCCATGCTGACGTATTTGCCCAGTATGGCAATCTTCTGGAAGGGGGAGACAAACAACTGCTGACGAAAATGAAAAACTTCTGGGAATATCTGATGCCGGACGGAGACCGAAAGGCAAAAAAGGCGATTCATAAGTCCAACAAGCTGGAAACTTACCAGGCGGCAGTCCGCAGCTTGTTGGGGTAATCATTCATCTTATTCCGGATTTACGCCCGGAATCGTATGTACATCTTTACGTATCTGCGCTACATGATGCAACTTCATCCAGTCGTGCAGGTACTCACGGTGTTGCAACAGGATCTCTTTGTATTTCTCCTCGATGGCGAGGTTCCGCATTTCGCCACGGTCTTTTTCCATATCAAAAAGTTGCTCACGGTAACGGCCTTTGTCATATAACACATATTTATAGCGAGAGGTACGCAAAGCCCAGCCACGTGTATTGCCACCTTTATCGAAAGTAGTTTCGGTTACGATATAGTCCTGATGCTTCAATGACGGATCAGCTTTCTCTACCAACGATCTGAAAGAGACACCATGCAGCCCTTCAGGAAGCCGGATGCCTGCCCAGTCGCAAACTGCTGCAAAAAAATCGACACCATTATTCACGAGTTGCGGCATCTCCTTGCCGGCATTCTTCTTTCCCGGTAAGGTTACAATCAGAGGGATATTTACCACCTCTTCATATAAAGCCGATTTCTGGTTCCAGTGGTGTGCTCCCACTCCGTCGCCATGATCACTGGTAAATATCACGACTGTATTCTTCCATAAATCCTGTTTATCTATAGCATTCAGAATCTTACCGATTTCTGCATCCACCTTTTCAACCAGACGGTAATAGAGGTTCCGGTAACGGCGCCAATCATCCGGAGTATAGTTACGGGTAGGATAAGCCGAATAATTCAGGCTCTGCTCATAACTGATAACATCAGCGTCATAAGGATTCTTAGCAAAATTAAGAGGTAGTCCCGGCCACTCATTCTGCGGCAGGTCTTCTATATTTCCCCAAGGCAAATTCTGGCTACGTGCGTACTCACAAATATTATGCGGGTTATCGAATCCTGCCACCAAGAAGAAGGGTTTGGTATGTTTTTGTTCCAGAAAGCCGACACAGGCTTCCGCCAGCCCATTATCACTATGAGGATGGATAGTAGTAAAACCAAACTCTTTATCCGGCATGGAGGCAGTATGTACATGCCATTTACCAGCATAGATACAATCATAACCGGCATTTTGCATCAGTGTTCCCAAAGTCCGGGTACGCAATGAATCCGGTATCGGCGTACCATTTCGGGCAAGTCCTACTTCGTGCGAAGTATAGCCTGTAAACATAGCTGCCCTGGCAGGTCCACTCAGGGGCGTAGAACAATAGGCATTACGGAACAGAACACCCGCCTGTGCCAGTTTATCCATATTCGGAGTATGCAAGTCATCGTTTCCCATGCAACTCATCGCAGAGGCTGTCTGCTGATCGGTAACAATGTAGATGATATTAGGCAACTCTTTCGCCCAAGCCAAAGAAGGAACGACAGCCGTTGCACACAACATTATATTCTTTACTTTCATCACAGTTCTATTTTAAGGATTAACTTCATTATTTTTTCAGTTCCACATCGAAGCTGGCGGCATCTCTGCACGTAAATTGCAAAATAGTCTGCTGCTTATCTTTGGAAATCACTTTGCAATAAGGAGTTTCTGCAACATTCCATTCACCCTTTAAAGTAACGGTTACAGGTATTTCACCACTATCATTATCAATCCAGGGACGCGAATAGATACTGCGCTCCATACGTTTGCCATCCTTGTCAAAAGCCTCATCGCTCGGACCTCGATATAGTGCCAGATCCGGTTGGGAAACGGTCAATAAGAGCTTATCTCTGTCTTCACGTATCATGACGAGGCAGGAAGTATCAGCTTTCTGTAGCAATCCCTCCTCAGGCAATGCCTGTGGTGTTTCAAAAAGCACATATGAAGTCAGGTTATCAGTCAGAGAACGAACGATATGAGCATTGCGGTCTTGTTGCAATACCTTGTAAGACGGTTTCTTTGCGAAAGCTTTCAAGGAAGCTGCATCCGTACGGGGCAGGACAGCATATTCATAGGAAGCACCTTTCGGAGCTTTTCCATGCTCTAATACCAATGAAACCCAATCACCGGAAGTAGGTTTCGGATTACGTTCACCTACGGTAACTTGTGGGAAATTCCTTTCATATTTCGCCGCTTTCATCGTATTTTTCGACAGATAATAACCTACTCCGTTAGGATCGATATAGGTCTGTCCGTCACTTTTATAAGCTGCCCAGTAATCATGTATTTCGGGAGTAGTGGCTGCCAACTGGAAAACGGTAGTTTCTGTCGGGAACTCTTCATTTGTATTCTCAATATCCGTTCCCAGACATACGATCATTCCATTGAAGAAGTGATAAGATTTACGGGCACGGTGTGAACCGTTGTACTTGTCATGCTCGTGAAGCTTCATGCCGAAGTTACCATTTAATTTTGCCTGAGACAAACCGCCTGCAAAAGCCTCGTCGGAATAAAGCATTTCTTCCATACCTGAGAAAGTATCTACATTCATCACTTTGGCACGAAGCTGATCGAATGGCAAATGAATAGTCGTCGTACCGGGAAAACGGTTCCAGTCGAAGCCTGCTTCCTGCCAACCACTGGTTGTAAAAGTAACCATTTCATCGGGTTTTCCGGTCAATATCTGCATACTTCCGTGAGCCAGGTAGCGACCGAAGAAATTAGCATCCAGATAATGTTCGGCTGCCCAAAGGTAACGGGAATGCCCACGTACCACAGCAGCCCAATTATCCCGGCGCTGTACTGAAACGCAGCCGTACCCTAACGCCAAATTACCTTGCGGATCGGGTTCGGGGCGGAATCCCTGTGCTTCAAATAGTTGTTTCAATTTCTGTTCATGGGCAGTAGATGCTTTCGGTAGATAATCAGGAGAATTCTTATCAGGAGTTTCCGTATAAGAAACCAGACGCAGATAAGCAGCAGCCAGTTCAGGATCGTATTTTTGTTTTCCATCGGGAGTGCCAGCCAAGGCCAAAGTAGCATATTGTATAGGGATCAACTGTCCCTTTCCATTGGGATGGCGTCCTGACATGGAAAGAGCCCATTGCTTGGTATTACAATAGAAACGCATAGTGAGCAATACATTCTTTACTGTTTCGTGCGCTATTTCAGATACTTTAAATCCTGTTCCGCTCAACAGATAAATCATATTCGTGGCACCATCCAGACCGCCGACCGCATAAGCCGGGTAGTTATTACGATGATGGAAACAAGCACCGTCTTTTTTGAAAGAACCGGCCAATCCAACTGCCGGGCGGCAACCATAATCTATCCAACGGGAGAAAGAACGGAGATATTGAAGTTTCTCAGGAGTATCTTCCATAATCAGGATACTTGCCATGCGACCCTGCGTCTGCGTATTGAAAGTATCTATATCAATGCCATTGACCGTGGGTTTAGGATATACTTCATTGGTGATGGCATACCAGCGCAAGGTACGTTCCGCTTCGTTCAGCTTTCCGGCTTCTCTCAATACATCTTTCATCAGGAAATAGGCCACATACAAACCGCGCATACTGTATCCGTAATGATGGATATTCCCCCAACAACTGCCATAAGCCACTCCCTGATCGGTGATGTGGTCGTACATGGCCAGGAACTTTTGTTTCAGCTCATCCTTTGTCACAGCATCCGAAGCGTTGTTATAGGCATAGGCTATCCGGCGCATCAGATTGAAATACTCACTCATCTCCATCCCTAACTTGGTGAACATGCCTTTGTCCCAGTTGGGATACATACGTTCGTAAGCTTCAGCCTGGCGTACCATAAAGATGGGTAGTCCGCTTACAACACCGTCTTTATAAGTAATCCCATAGAAATCATATTTCTTACGGATACTTTTCATTTCTTTTTCTGTCAGTTTAGAAGGAGTATAAAGCATATCGCGGAAACGTTTCTCCATCAACTGCATATCTTGTCTGTCTTTCTCGCTAACCGGAGTAAGGGCTATTTCCGGTTTCCACAGGGAGTGTTCATAAATCACCAGCCAATGGTTGGTGGTTCCTTTATTAACGAAAGGCACCTGCACATCAGCTGTTTGCTGACGGGCATCCACTTTACTGGCAGTTATCAAATGGTCTATGAACAACTCTCCCTTTACATCAGGTGCAACGATACGCAGTTCATTCATCCCGGGTTCAGGAGTGCCTTGCATATCGCGCTCGTAGCAGACCCACGCAGCACGCCAGCCGGTGAAGTTAATACCGAAAGGAAAGGAAGTACACTTCTTTCCATCTTTCAGGAATTCAAACTCAATAGTAGTATCCTGAGCCTTTGCATTGTACACCCAAACTATAAAAGCGGAAAGATAAGTGTCTTTTCCGGTAGGGTCTTTCTTCTCAAACTTCAGATCACGCTGAAGGGTTAGTACAGAACCGGGTTCAAACGTCCAGCGCAAACTATGCGTACCGTCTTTATAATGTTGGTCGCTAATGCCAAGCGTGGCCTTCGTAGCGCTCAGCCCGGCAGGAAGTTCAGGTTGTTCAAAAGAGAGCAACCGGTCATTCTTTACAACCTGTGCCGACAGGCTGAAAGAAAACAGTGCAGTGCATACAGCGGCAAGAATAGGTTTCATCAGATTAAGTTTCGTCATCACGGTATGAGAATATTAATAGAGTTAATTCAAGTGTTCGATACGGAAATTCGTGAAGCGGACATGATTTTGAAGAAGGCGTAAGCCAAAATGTCCATCGCCTGCACCGGCTTCGAGAGGCAGACGGAAAAGTTCCTCACCATCTACAAGAAAAGTTGTGCAATTGTCCTGAACGCGGATCTGAATATAATACCATTGATTAGGCTTCAACAGATGAGCCGGGTCGGTATATTCTTTAATCAGAGGTTTGATACGGGCCTCGTCTACATCATAAAACTGACCGTAGTAACGACGAAAACGGGTAGTGGTATTATCATTACCACCATAGCCTACATAAAAAAGGTTCAATGTATTATAGTTGCGGAAGACACCGTTTCGCCAAGTGGAACGTGCCAAGAGTTTGCCGGGATGTTTCGGGTCGTTTGCAGCCCAGAAGCAGTTCATATCACTCAGACGGTCGTGTTTACCGCCATTCATTACCATACAGATATGGTAACTGATCTCGTAATCGCCGGTCAAGCGATCTTTATACCATAAAGTAAGTCCTTCGGGGACAATCAATTCAAGAGTATCTTCACGAATGGTGAAGTCCATTATTCCCGACTGGTCTTCGGCTATCCAATGGCCCAATGAGAGCCGTTCCTGTGCCAATACGGTACAGGGTAGGAAAAGAAAAAGACATTTCCACAGAATTTGTATGAAAGATGAATGTGTCATTTCCGGTATTAGTTTCGTTTACAATATTTCCACATTGCAAAGAAACGGTACTTTTTAGAGAAAATGACACATAAATCGTACAGAAAAGGTATATTTTAGTAATTTAAGGATGCATCTCCTCAAACGCTTTATTCTCCTCTTCTATCGTAGTGATGGTTTCCGGCAGTTCACTGATAGGAAGGTCGAAATTATACCAGTCAGTATAGCAATCGGTAACGTACCACTTCCCGTCAATCAGTTCGAACACTACGCGAAGGGAAGCTTCCGACTCATCATAGCCAGCCTCAAACTCTTTATGCTTGGGGTTGTTCACGGTAAACCGGGAGACATAAACTCCGCCCTCTTCGTCTGTGATACGTTCTTCTTTAAACGCATCTTCACCCAGCAACGCCCACTTATCACGTGTAAACGGAAAAGTTTTCTCCGTCTCACCGTCTTCCTCTAACAAGGCTATGGGAGTTTTCAACGGAAACTTGATACGGGAATACTGGAAAGAAGCACTGGAAGTAAATTTCTTGAGGAATGTCTGGAAGTCCTCATTAGTTGCGGCAGCATGACCATTCGTAGTCGTCAGCATAAGTACCGCGAAAAGACAAAATACAAAGTGAATTGCCTTCATTTAGTTACAATGTCAAAGGGTTTATTAATCAGGCGCAAAGATAATGCAAATCCGCAGATTTGAGATAAAAAGGAAAAAGAATATTATACGGTGGTGTTGGATCTATAGATGCAGCATGTCCCATCTATAGATGCAGCATGACCGATATATAGATGCAACGCGTCCGATATATAGATGCAACATATCCGATATATAGATCCTGCACCCTTATCATGTAACCCTTCATCATATGTTTCATTTCTGCCTCAGATACTCAAACCCAAAACGACAGCGTAAGCAGTCTTTCTTATCGCAATACTCTTTCTGAAGCTGCAACAAAGCCTGCGAATCAGCAGCAGTAGATACAGGTAGTCCTGCCCCACTCCAGTGGCGGATGATATGATTATCCTCCGCTTTCAGACTTTCTAGAAAGCCCGTAGCCCGTTCGCAAAGCTCCTCATTCGCCTTATGCAGGCCATAAGCATATAAAAAAGGGATGACAGTATTAATAACAATCAGGTTCTGAGCATTCTTCCCCACTTGTTTTTCACAGGAGGAAGAGACTTTCCGGAAATTGAAATGCTCTTCCCAATACGGAGAGGTAGCGACAGTCAGTAGTTTCCGGACAGCTTCCAGCGTATCCGCTTCCATAATACGGGAGAATAAGGACTGTTCTTTATAATAAAGATTTGCCAACTGCGCCAAGCGGACATGAGGGAAATTACCTGGACGTAAGCGAAGAAAGCGCCATTGAGTAGCAGCCATCGGAACAGGCAGTTCAAACTTATGCTGTAAGTAGCGAAATTCCTTCTGCAACTTCAGATAATACCCGTCTGCATCCGGCAGTTCTTCATCCAACAGCCCGGCTTGCCCCAAAAAGAAGGCTTCTACTTGAAAGAGATTATCCCGGTGCTTATCTATCGCACGAAAAGGCAGACGACTGGCCCATGCTTCAAAGGCATCCCCATTCAGCCCGAAACCAAAGTTGCGGGCCAAGGTGATAAAGAATACATCTTCCCAATGATTATTGCATCGCTCCAACCGGGCGGCAATCACATGGGCTTTCTGCTCGAAACGTTCTACCTGCAAAGCAGAAAGCCAGGAATGGACTGTTAGTTTCGGAAGAGAAGACAATATGGAATAACAAGGAGGATAGATTTCCGCATGACTCAGTTCATCATAACGCTGACGAACAGATTCAGGACAGGATAGTTGCAGTTGTGGCACCGGTGCTCCGTTTGCACGAAACACTTCGCAATCTACAGTTTCCGCTACGTGCAGAATGACATTGTCATAAGCTGCATCTTTATCGTGACCATGCCTCATCCAATCGGATGCCAACGTATGCACTTCGATGTTTCCCACCCAAAGGGTACCGCCAATTTTTAGTTTGGCATTGAAGAAGTCGGGGCCTGCGTTTGTGTTCGGTAGTCCGGCATCTATCACTTCAACCGGTTCACCGGTGGTGGTCTGGAGCATCTTTAACGGAAAGATTTTATGCTTCCAGACATAATGCAATAGTAGTTCCATTGTTAACAAGAAGTTAATGTACGCAACAAATGTAAGAAAAAGATTATCTTTGCGACCTATAGAACGTTGATAAAGTGAATTTAATCAGAAGAAAGAATGAAAATAGCATTAATCGGTTACGGTAAAATGGGTAAGGAAATCGAAAAGATTGCCCTCAGTCGCGGACACGAGATTGTCAGCATCATCGACGTAAACAACCAGGAGGATTTTAACTCGGACGCTTTCAAGAGCGCAGACGTTGCCATAGAATTCACAAATCCGATGGTAGCCTACTCCAATTATATAAAAACCTTCGAAGCCGGAGTGAAGTTGGTTTCCGGCAGTACCGGATGGATGGACAAACACGGTGAGGAAATCAAGAAACTTTGTACCCAAGGAGGTAAAACGCTGTTCTGGGCATCCAATTTCAGCTTGGGCGTGACCATCTTCTCTGCCGTGAATAAGTATCTGGCAAAGATTATGAACCAGTTTCCTGCCTACGACGTGACGATGAGCGAGACACACCATATTCATAAACTGGATGCACCAAGCGGTACGGCCATCACGCTTGCCGAAGAAATTCTGGAAAATATCGACCGTAAAGATCATTGGGTGAAGGGAACTTTGCAGGCACCGGACGGAAGTGTTTCCGGTTCTGCCGAATGTGCAGCAGATGAAATTCCTGTCAGCTCCATCCGCGAAGGTGAAGTACCGGGCATTCATGTGATCCGTTACGAGTCGGAAGCAGACAGCATCATCCTGACACACGATGCCAAGAATCGAAAAGGTTTTGCACTGGGTGCCGTTCTTGCTGCCGAATATACTGCTGACAAGCAAGGTTATCTGGGAATGAGTGACTTGTTCCCGTTCTTAAAATAATAAACACGCTTCACCACAGATTACCCAGATTCGCACAGATGAAAGAGAGCAGAATTAAATTTTAGTATTAAAAGAAATCTGTGTGAATCTGTGTTATCTGTGGTGAACAACAAAATCTGTGGTGAACAACAAAAATAATATAATAATGAGAAAAGCTACTCGCGCCCAATGGGTTAAATTCGCAATCGTCACCGTGCTTTACCTCGCTTTCCTGATATGGGTAAAAAGCTGGTTGGGGCTGATTGTCCTACCTTTCATCTTCGACATCTACATCAGCAAGAAAATTCCCTGGGGCTTCTGGAAGAAATCAGAGAATCCGGCTGTACGCAGTGTTATGAGTTGGGTAGATGCTATCGTGTTTGCACTGGTAGCTGTTTATTTCGTCAACATCTATGTATTTCAGAACTATCAGATACCTTCTTCTTCTCTGGAGAAATCTTTGCTGGTAGGCGATTATCTTTATGTCAGCAAGTTGAGTTATGGTCCGCGTGTGCCAAACACACCACTGTCTATGCCATTAGCACAACACACCTTGCCGCTAGTGAATACAAAATCATACATCGAGTGGCCCCAGTGGGACTATAAACGTGTTCCGGGTCTGGGTAAAGTGAAACGGAATGATATCGTAGTATTCAACTTCCCTGCCGGAGACACCGTAGCCACTAACTTCCAGCAAACGGATTTCTACACCCTTGCCTACAACGAAGGACAACGCCTCTATCCGAATCCGGTAAATATGGACAGTTTGACGCGCAAGCAACAACGCACTGTCTACGATCTGTATTATAATGCCGGAAGAAATCTGATACGTTCCAATCCCAAGATGTACGGTGATATCGTTGTCCGCCCCGTAGACCGCCGGGAAAATTACGTAAAGCGCTGCGTTGGCTTACCCGGAGACACACTGGAAATCAAAGATGCACAGGTATATATCGATGGCAAACCGCTCGAAAACCCTGAAGAAATGCAACTCAACTACTTCGTACAGACTACAGGACCATACATTACTGAAGATATGTTCCGCGAACTGGGTATCAGCAAGGACGACCAAACATTAATCAGCAACGAAGGTTTATTAATGGAAATGGGCTTGACTCACCGTGACGCACAAGGTCGCCTGGCTCCAGCCTATGACTTACCACTGACGAAGAAAATGTATGAAACCCTGTCTGCCAATAAGAAACTCGTCAGCAGCATCGTTATGGAACCGGAAATATTCTCCGGCCAAATGTATCCGTTGAACCTTTACACCAAATGGGACCGCAACAACTACGGCCCGATCTGGATACCGAAAAAAGGTGCCACCATCAAGCTGACTGAGGACAATCTGCCGATCTACGAACGCCCTATCAGAGCTTATGAAGGTAATACACTGGAAGTAAAAGAAGACGGCATCTATATTAATGGCAAGAAGACGGACGAATATACCTTCAAAATGGATTATTACTGGATGATGGGCGATAACCGCCACAACTCAGCCGATGCCCGTTCGTGGGGTTTCGTGCCGGAAGACCATGTTGTAGGTAAGCCAATTGTTGTCTGGTTATCACTCGATAAGGATCGTGGTTGGTTTGATGGGAAAATCCGTTGGAACCGGATATTCAAGTGGGTAAAATGATACCAAATGAAAGAATGAAAGAATTAATAATGAAATAGGTGAGAACGTATTCATTATTAATTCTTTAATTATTAATTTCGACATGAATAAGGCTTGGAAAATAACGGGAGCAATCATCGGAATAATACTCGTTGTGGTATTACTTCGGGGTTGTGTTATGACTTCCTATCTTATTCCTTCTTCGGGTATGGAGAATTCCTTATTTCAGGGAGAGCGTATTCTGGTAAATAAATGGAGTTACGGTCTGCGTCTTCCCCTTATGGCATTGTGGAATTATCACCGTTGGGCAGACAGCCCTGTACAAAAAGAGGATATCATTGTTTTCAATAATCCGGCTAATCTGTCAGAGCCTGTTATTTCCCGGCGCGAAACATTCATCAGTCGATGCATCGGCGTACCGGGAGATACCTTATTGATAGACTCCCTGTTCTCCGTAATTCCATCAGAAAAAAACGCTCCCGACCAGAAGTTTTTATATACTTATCCACGAGAAAAAGAAAAACAGCTGGATTCATTACTTACACTATTGTCCATATGCAACAACCACCTGATGGGACAAGATAGCATAAAAAATGTACGTAGCTTCAGCCGTTATGAATATTATCTGCTGGAACAGGCTATGAATGGCAATTGCTGGATAAAGTTACTGAATGAAGGAGACTCCATAGAAGCCCTGCGCCCGTTGATCGTTCCCGGCAAAGGTAAACCGGTGCGTGTATATCCGTGGAACCGTACTTTACTACGCAACACACTTGTACTGCATGAGAATAAACAAGCTGAAATAAAGAACGATACTTTGTACATTGACGGGAAGCCTGTACAGCATTGCTATTTCACCAAGGATTACTACTGGGTAGGTGCTAATAACTCTATCAATCTCTCTGATTCCCGCTTGTTTGGCTTTGTACCCAAAGACCACATCATCGGTAAAGCTTCGCTCATCTGGTTTTCCAAAAAGACAGAAACAGGATTGTTCAATGGTTATCGTTGGAAAAGAATGTGGAAAACGGTAAGATAAATGAAGTACGAATTACTAATTACGAAGTATAAATTACAAATTGCGAAGAACCAATTATCTCATGAAAACCATATACCTCTCTTCCGCCTATCTGGCACCCGTAGAATATTACGCCAAGTTGGTGGCATACGATAAAATCTTTATCGAACAGCACGATCATTATGTGAAGCAAACCTACCGTAACCGTTGCACCATTGCAGCACCCGATGGCGAATTAGCTCTCTCCATCCCTACCGTCAAACCCGATACTCTGAAATGTCCCCTAAAAGATATCCGCATTTCCGATCACGGCAATTGGCGTCATCTACACTGGAATGCTTTATCATCGGCTTATAACCATACTCCTTTTTTCGAATATTATAGAGATGATTTCCAACCTTTCTACGAGAAGAAATATGAGTTTTTAGTCGATTTCAACGAAGAACTGTGTCATCTGGTCTGTTCACTGATAGATATACAGCCGGACATGGAACGTACTACTTCATTCCAGAGCAGTTTTGCACCCAATGAAGATGATTTCCGCGAGCGTATCCATCCCAAAAAGAATTACAAAGAAGAAGATCCGGACTTCATAGTCCGGCCTTATTATCAGGTTTTCCAGGAACGTCTCGGCTTCCTGCCGAATCTGAGTATCGTCGATCTTCTTTTCAACATGGGACCTGAGAGCTTACTTGTGTTGCAGAAGTCATTTTGAGAACTTCTGCAAAAATTCCGCAAGATTCGCTCCTTCTTCCAGTCCCAGCTTCTTACGCAAGCGATAACGACTTATTTCTACCCCACGCAAAGAAATATTCAACAATGGAGCAATCTCTTTAGAAAGCAAATTCATCTTGATATAAGCACAAAGTAACTTTTCCTTGTTGTTCAGTTCCGGATATGCTTCTTCCAATTTTTTGAAAAAATCATGATGTACCGAATCAAAGGTACTTTGGAATGCCTGTAAATCGTCATCATGCTCAATGTTCGTATCAATCTGTCCCAACAGACGAAGTGTTTTCCGACGAAGAGAAACCAGATTCTCTTCGCTGATGGAATGGGAAATGCCCAGTACTTCCTTTTTTATATCCAATAGAATTTCATTCTTACGTACGATGTTCAAAGTAGTACGAATCAGTTCCTCCGATTTATGACGCAATTCCGACTGTAGGTTTTCTTCTTGCAGTGAATCTATCTTCTGATCTTTCAGATCACTTTCTTTTTGAAATTTTTGTTCTTGTCGATAGAGTTCCAGTTCTTTTTGCATTAACAAGCGCTTACGCCCTACTGAGATACGATAATACACATAATAAAACAGCAATACTACCACTACCGAATAAACCAGATAACTCCACCATGTACGATACCACGGCGGCAATATCTCAAAGACAAACGAAGTTTCCACAGGTTCCTGGCTGCCGTCGGTAAGCAATTTCACACTGAATACATACTTTCCTTCATGCAGTCCTGTAAACTCTTTCATATTATTCTCACTGTATTCACTCCAGATTCCTTTCTCACCACCCGTACTTAACTGATAAGAATATAACACTGTGTGTGCCTTATTGAAGTTGTTTACACTATATTCTATTCGCATTGAATTCTGAGAATAAGGAATCACTATCGGTGCTGTATCATACAAATAACTGCGGCCATAAATAAGCGAATCACGCAATCCCGTCAAGTAGACTTTCCTGATTTGCAATGTCAACGGCATTTGTTTCACCGGCAGGCTATCCAGTGTGATCAGTGAAAAACCTTCCTCTGTTCCTGCCACTACCTTGTTGGCCTTATAAAGATTTACATCTTCAAAGTTTTCTATCAATGCTCCTTTCAAGAACTGTTCATTAGTTACCCGGCGATACTCCTGCTTATTGGCATCATAATGCAATACTTTCAATGCGCCATCTGCTACATACCAGATATTTTGCAATGAATCTATCTTCATATAGGTATATGCTGCCTTTCCTTCTAATAACTGTTCCAGCCAAATACATGCTTCCAGCGTATCACGGCTCCGATTATACTGCCACAGACCATAATGTGAAGCTATAGTAACTTCATCTTTCACCCGCAACAAACAAGCATCATATCCACGTGGAAAGATGATGCTATTATAGTCTTTCATCTTTTCCACCTTTCGTAAATCATCTGCCAAAGTCAAACGGCAAACCCCATTTTCTTTATTTCCAACCCACAATATATGAGTCGAATCTTCCATCAACATATCTTTGCACGAACGGGTAAACCCCTCTATATAGCTTTCTACCCTCCAACTCGTCCCTCTCTTCATGAGCAAATACAGCCCACTATAAGTACCTGCAATCAACACATCCTTACGGTCATCCACCGATACAATTCCCCATACTCCTTTGGGATTGTTGAGATGTTCCATATGATCTCCATCCATAATAAAGATACCATTATCCGAACAACAGAACAACTTATCGTCATATTGGTGAAGTGACCACATCTGACCTCCTGTACCCGGTACGAAGTCTATGGGATTTCTCTGGTTTAACTGCCCTGGGAGAGTAGAGCGATACAACCCCTGATTCGTTGCGAAATAGTACTTACCCTGATAACTACAAGATGCATATCCCGAACCAATCACAGGTTTACCTCCATAAAGTGAAGCAAGCCTTGCTTTCAAATGAATGCAGTCAATCCCATTATCCAACCCGAGCCATAGGTTGCCAGTTTTATCAAACAGCATACTCAACACAGTTTTGTTCTGCAAGCCATTTTCCGTAGATATGATTTCCATCTCATTCGTCTTCAGATTTAAAAGACAAACTCCACCCTGGATAGTGCCCAACGCCAACAACGAATCTTGCAATGCAGCACAGAAAACTCTATTTTTACGGCAAAAGTCCTCGGCTACAGTATTATATTTCTTAAAAACAGTGCCATCGTAAATAAATAATCCGTTATCCCGGGTTACCATCAACAAACTGTCCTGATGAGGTAACAATCCACCGACTTTGACAGTCGCTCCTATCCCCAAAGGACCAAGAACGGGTATAAACTCTGTTCCATTCAACATTAGCAATCCTTCAGCAGAAGTAATATACAGTTTGTTACGCAAGATAAACGAAGTGTAAATCTCTGAAGAATAATCTATTTTCTTCACAATGCCCTCTTCCCAATAAAAGAAACGACGGTCCGATTGAAAATACACCCGTTCTCCGTCCAATAAGATATTCCAGATGACTCCGACATTCACATTGGGAGATAAACTATCAGAAAGGCAAGTATACTCCAACCCACCAAGACGATTTGGAGTAAAATAGCCAAATTGCTCCATTCCACCGATATAAATTCGCCCGTCATGTCCTACTTTCACAGCACGTGTTTTGGCATTATGAATCGGATATGTATTCCACTCCACACCGTCAAATTCCAATAAGCCTTTGTTGTTAGCTACATATATCCAACCGTTATCATGCTGCTGAATACTCCAATTCTGATTGCCGGCTTTATAAATATGTCGGGTATAATTTGTCACCGGACGTTGCCATCCGGCACTTACAGGAATAGATATCAAAAGAAGAAGAATATAAAACAGGAGGCCTTTTCGTTTCATAGCAGTTAACGTTTTATTCTTTGAAAACAAAGATAGGGTATTTTACCTACAAATAAAAGAATTATTTTTTAGATGTAGTCATATTATTATCAACAAAATAATTAATCCAAGAGAAAGTTCTGATGTAGTTAAAACCAATGAATGAGAAAGTTTTGAAGTAGTGTATTTTTAGGAAACACCCTCATCATACGCATATATTTGCAGCGGATAAAACCATTTTGTTAAACCTATATAAGTCGTACTAACATGAAAAACAAAAGACTATTCACTTATGTGTTTCTTTTCGGCCTACTGGTCAACGGTAGTGCATGCGGATCGGACCACAATGAAACAGACTTCCCCGAAACGCCCGGCGGTGAAACTCCACCCTCCCCTAGTGGTCTACAAGCCTACATGCTTACCACCACTGACACCCGTACCTATGATTTAAGAGAATCCACCGTGGAATTTGAGCCCCAAGCCAGCATGTCGCCTAAAAACATCCTACTGAATCCACAGCAGATCTACCAAACTATGCAGGGATTCGGAGCGGCACTTACAGGATCATCAGCTTTCTGCCTAAAACTAATGAAACAGGAAGATCGGACAGCATTCCTCAAAAGAACCTATTCGCTAACTGAAGGTTATGGATGTAGCTATGTACGCATTGCCATTGGCTGTTCCGACTTCTCCTTGAAAGAATACACCTGTTGTGACACACCGGGTATAGAAAACTTTGCTCTGACTTCAGAAGAAACAGATTACGTAATACCTATCTTAAAGGAGATTATTGCTATCAACCCGGACATCCGCATACTGGGTTCACCCTGGACTTGTCCCTTATGGATGAAAGACTACCGGAAATACCCAGTCTACCAAAATCGGGAATACACCGCAGGACAATTAAAACCCGAATACTATGCTGACTATGCCACCTATTTTGTGAAGTGGATACAGGCATTTCAGGCAGCTGGTATTCCCATCAATGCCATCACCATACAGAACGAACCACTCAACAACAAGAACTCAGCCTCACTGGTGATGGAATGGAAAGAACAACGTGATTTTGTGAAAGTACTGGGTCCTGCTTTTGAGGCTGCTGGACTTTCCACCAAAATATACGCTTACGACCACAACTACAATTATGATAACAAAAGCGACCAAAACGGTTATCCCTACCAGATATACAACGATTCCGAAGCCGCTAAGTATATAGCAGGAGCAGCCTACCATGACTATGGAGGTAATCGCAGCGAACTGCTCAACGTCTACCAACGAGCTCCTGAGAAGGACCTGATCTTCACAGAATCGTCTATCGGCACCTGGAATAACGGACACGACTTGACCAAAACTCTCCTTTCTAATATGGAAAGTATCGGCATAGGCACCATCAATAACTATTGCAGTGCAGTGACCATCTGGAACCTGATGCTTGAAACAGACTTCAACGGAAGCATACCCAGTAACAATGGTGGACAACCTAACCGCCCCGGCGGATGTCAAACCTGCTTCGGGGCTGTAGACCTAAACATGAGTGATCTTAAAACTATCTACATGAACTCGCACTACTATATGATCTGCCACCTGTCGGCAGTGGTAAGACCCGGTGCCATACGAATTGGTACAAACGGCTACACAGACAATGACATAGCCTACAGTGCTTTCAAGAATACAGACGGAAGTTATGCCTTTGTCATCATCAACAAAAGCAGTTCGGACAAGAACATTGTACTTACCGCCCCCGATGACGCCGGTAAGAAGCACTCGGCAAGTTGCACTCTGCAGCCGCGCTCAGTAAACTCTTTCAAGTGGAAATAACAGAGATTCAAACATAATAAATCACTTTTTTAATTTTAAATTTATAAATTATGAGAAATCGATTTTTGCTCGGCATGATGGCACTCAGCCTTATAGGTATGACATCATGCAAAGATGAGATTGACCAGTTCGATGATCATGGCAGCTCGACTATCGTATCCTTTGCAGGCACTGAAAAAGCCTACATGGGCGATAGCATCACCTTCGACTTTGAGGTGAAGAGCGGAGGCGTGAAAATCAACCAGGCCAAAGTTCAGCTCTATTATGGAGAAGAAATGGTATCCGAAGCCTTCTACAGTCTGAAAGCCGACGGAAAATACAGTGGAAAAGTGCTGGCTCCCTACCAGAAAAACACGCCTGACGGAGAAGCAAAGGTTATACTGCGCATCCAAAATGAACGTTTCAGCAATGACAGTAAGGAAATGACCGTTGCTATAGAGCGTCCCAAATATCAAACATTGAAACTTGTGGCTGCCAATGGCAAGGAATATACCATGACTCCCGTTCCAGGTAAAGAATATGAATACAAAGCACGTGAGGCTTTCCCACTCGACATGGAAGCATCTATCGTAGCACCAGCTTATTCCGATGGAACAGGTAATCCTTATTTGCAGGGCAATGAACTGAAATTTGGTATGGACAATGGCAAAATTGTCCTCAATGCCACCAAGAATATTGGCTTTGAAAACACAGGTTACGGTGAAGACGGCAAGTATGAAATCACATTCAATACCCTGACTTTCGAAGGTAGCCCATTCCCAAAATTCGGTGTACGTTTCGACACGCAGAATAAGTTCCTGGAATTCGATGGGTCGGGCAATGTTTTCTACATCGAAACCGAATTTAAGAAGGATGATATCATCAAAATCAGCGGTGTTAAAGAAGAATATGCTGATTATTGGAAGAACCCCACTTGGTTTGACCTCGTGAAGGAAGACGAAACTCTGCTCCATTTCCGCGGAAGAGACGGCAAGTATAAACTCACTCTGAACAAAGGCATGAATGCAATTATGATGGAACAGTTGGAAAAAGCTTCTTCATCAAGTACACAGAATGCTACCGCTATGTGGGTGATTGGTAATGATAAGATAGGATTCCCGTCATATGCCCAAAACAACATAAACTGGAATACGGACAAAGCATTCAATCTGGTTCCGCTCACCGATACCAAATATGAACTGATACTACTTGTTGGACAGAATGTCAACGGGGTCAACTTTAAGTTTTTCGGACAGAAGGGATGGGGACTGGAATGGAAAGGCCCCGGAGCCTATACCGCAAAAGAAGGCGGTGATTATATCAAATATGCCAGTGACGGCAACTTCAACGCCAATGCCACCTGGCCATCTGGAAAATATATGGTGATGACTGTAGAAACCAGCACCAGCCCGAATGAACTATGGGTGAAAGCTTTGGACGAACTACCCTCATACGAAATGGGTGAATGATAGACTTTCTTAAAGTATAGATAAACAATCAAGTATAGATATATGAAAAAAAGATATTACATAGCAGCCATGTTTGCCTTTGGTTTGGTAGCCCAGCCTGCCATCCTACGTGCCAATGCTGCTGACGAAGCTAACAGCATTGAGGCTGTACAGCAACAAAAACAACGCATCAGCGGTTTGCTGACCGATTCTAATGGTGACCCTATCATCGGCGCCACCGTCAGAGTACAAGGTACTACCAATCGTGGTGTTATCAGTGACGTCGAAGGACGATACTCCATCGAAGCTGCTCCCGGCGAAGTACTGGAATTCAGCTATATTGGATTTGTCAGTATAGAACACAGAGTGAAAGCTGATGAAACCACCTTCAACCTCCGAATGGAGATGGATGCCATCGCTACGGAAGAAGTAGTAGTTGTGGGATATGGTAAACAGAAGAAAGAGAGCGTAGTAAGCTCCATGTCCACCGTAGGACCAGCTCAATTGAGTGTAAAGAGCGCCAACCTTACCAACAACATCGCCGGTAAGCTGTCTGGTTTGATTGCCGTACAGCGTTCGGGCGAACCGGGTTGGGATGACGCACAATTCTTTATCCGTGGTATCAGCTCGTATGCCGGTGGAACAGACCCATTGGTACTGGTGGACGGCGTACCCCGTAAGATGAACGATATCGATGTGGACGAAATTGAAACATTCTCCATCCTAAAAGACGCCGCCGCAACAGCCGTGTATGGTGCCGAAGGTGCTAACGGTGTGGTATTGATTACTTCCAAACGTGGTAAATCACAAAAAACAGTTGTCAGTATGTCAGCAGAATACGGCTACTCGACACCGCTCCGCCTGCCCAACCTCATGAGTTCTTACGACTATTTGAGCCTATATAACGAAGCAGATTGGAATAGCAACGGGAACCCGCGCGCCAACTATACAGCACCGGTGAGCGACGCTGATCTGGAAAAATATCGTAGTGGCGTAGATCCCGATCTATATCCGGATGCAGACTGGATGAGTATGCTACGTGATCACACCAGCAGCCAGCGCTACACCATTAACTTCCGTGGTGGTGGTGACCGCGTACGCTTCTTCGTATCAGGTGCCTACTACACACAAGATGGTGTATACAAGGAGAAGAAGAACGCCGATTACGATTCAAACATCAGTTTCGACCGTTATAACCTCCGTTCCAATATTGACTTCGAATTGAGCAAGACTACCCGTATGTCCGTAGATATGTCAGGACAGTATATCAACCGTGTGGCTCCCTCCAAAACAGCCGGTGACATCTTCGGTGGTATGACATTGCAACCTGTACACCTCTATCCGCAAATCTATTCTGACGGCTCAGCTTCACAACATCCTAACTATGATAATTCAGGTCTTCGTCAAAACCCCTACAACTTCCTCTACTTCAGTGGATACAGTAAAAGCTGGGACGCTACATTCCAAAGCAAGGTATTGCTAGAACAAGACTTGGATTTCATCACAAAGGGACTTTCTATAAGGGGTAGTGTCAGTTTCGATGCCAACTCCAACCAGTATGTCAACCGTACTATGTCACCCGCTACTTTTACAGCTACCGGACGTGACGCCGATGGCAACCTGATATTCAAGTCACTGGAGTCAGGCTCGGCATTGAGTAACCCCTCAAGCGGTTCATCCGGTGGTAACAAGAAAATATACATTGAGGCGTCCCTCAACTATAAGCGTAACTTCAGTGACAAGCACGATGTTACAGGCTTGCTGCTATACAACCAAAAGGAAACTCAAAAACAAAACGTTGGCGGACTCAACCTGCTTCCTTACCGTAAGCAAAGCGTCGTAGGACGCGGTTCTTATACTTACGACAACCGCTACACCATCGAAGGCAGCTTCGGTATGACAGGTAGTGAGAATTTCGCTCCGGGACACCGTTGGGGTATTTTCCCTGCTGTGGGTGGAGCCTGGTATGTGAGCCATGAAAAGTTCTTCGAACCTGTGCAGAAAGTAATCAGTACACTGAAGTTACGTGCATCCTACGGAAGGACCGGTAACGATCAGTTAGGTGAAACTCGTTTCCCTTATCAGGAAGCCATGAATACCGATGCCGGCGGTCTTAACCTGGGTATCTCAGGCATCTCTAATGGTAATGCACAGAACTGGTTCGGCGGATTGAGCGAAAACCGTGCCTACTACGCCAACCTGCGTTGGGAGATTGAGGATAAAACCAATATCGGTTTCGACCTCGGCTTGCTGAACGGACAGTTGGACCTCTCCATGGACTACTTCTCCAACCGTCGTAAAGACATCCTGATTACCCGTAATACGGTTCCTTCTATGAGCGGTTTACAATCCAACCCAACTCAGAACTATGGTATCGTAAGTAACAAAGGTGTAGATGGGAACCTGACTTTCAAACAGCATGTGGGTGGCCTGAATCTGACATTCCGTGCCAACTATACGTATGCCAAGAACAAGATTGTAGAAACAGATGAAATCAAACATAGATACAGCTACCAGGACCTCACAGGTATGTCATTGTGGACTCCTTACCTCTACATTGCCGACGGTCTTTATACACCCGATGATTTCAACATCACCATTGATCCTGTGAGCGGTGCCGAAAGCTACCAACTGAAACCCGGCATAGCCGACCCGGGAGCTGCTGTGGCACCCGGTGATATCAAGTACCGCGACTTAAACGAGGACGGACTTATCAACGACGATGACAAGACCTACCGTAATGGTCATCTGGACAAGACCCCGCGCAGTGTGTACGGTCTTTCACTGAATGCCGAATGGAAAGGATTCTTCGCCGGTATCTTCTTCCAAGGCGTGACGGGCTGTTCCATCAACCTGATGAGCAAAGCATCCAACTTCATGCCGTTCAACCAAGGCAAGGACGCTTCTTCTGCGCGTATGGAGGCTATGAACCGCTGGAAAGCATCCGACCCCTACAACGACAACGTGCTCTACCCTCGCTTGCGTAACAATACCTTTGCACACAACCTGCAAGCGAGTACCTGGTGGTATCGCGACGCCAGCTTCATCCGCTTGAAGAACGTGGAATTCGGTTACCAATTCAACAAGAAGCAACTGAAATCACTGCGTCTCACCAACCTGCGCCTTTACGTGCAAGGTACTAACCTAAAAACTTGGGATCACGTGAAGTATTGGGATCCGGAACTGGGCGATGCAAACTCAGGCGCCAAATACCCCATCTCCAGCACCTGGACCTTTGGAGCAGAAGTTACATTCTAAACATCTAATTAATAAACGATATGAAACTGAAAAATTTACTATACGCAACCGTCGGCTCTGCCGTCCTTGCATTCAGCACAGCATCTTGTTCAGACTATCTTGACATATCAGGCGAGTTCAACGCCAGTCTGGGAGTCGATCAAGTTTGGGACAATGCAACCTATACCCGAAACTGGTACGGGGTCATCTACCGCAATCTGATGGAATATTCAGAAACCGGATCAGAAGTTAACGCCTTCAAAAATCCATGGTCAAACCTCTGCGGTGAAATCGCTTCAGAAAAAGCTAGTTCACGCGACGTCATGATGGCAGGTTTCACGGCAGCCAGCGGAAGCTATCATCGCTGGGCTACTTTCTACAAAGACATACGCCAAGCTATGATCTTCATTGAACGCGCCCACGACCAAGGTGTAGGCGACCCCAGCAGTACTAACAAACTGACTGCCGAGGAAATAGCCCGCATGAAAGACGAATGCCGATTCATGATAGCCTATTATTACTTTTCCATGTTCGAGCTTTATGGCCCTGCCTGCATCGTGACGGAGATAGACGACGCTGCCGAACCGCACATAACGGACTACGACCGCGCTACTGTAGACGAAATGGTGAACCACATTGATGGCATATTGGCTCCCCTATGTGACCCCGCACAGTCAAAATTGCCCGAATCAGTCATCACATCATACGCAGACAATACATACAACTTCAACACCAATGAAGTGGTGCGCCCCACTATCGTAGTGGCCAAAGCACTACGCGCCAAGTTGTGGATGTATGCTGCCTCCAAGTTATTCAATGGTGGCGATGGTTCCGAATATTACCAGGGACTGCAGAAGTTGCAGAACTCTAAAGGTGAATACATCTTCCCACAGAGTAAGGACCCGCAGAAATGGGTAACTGCCAGAGACCGCGTAAAGGATCTGATAGACTATGCTGAAGCGCAACACCACGCTCTCTATCGCGTGATGGCAAACGGAGTAGAGCAACCCGACCGTTCTGTATACAACCTTTTCCAGGTGTACAATGAAGAAATCCTGTGGTGCAGTACCAACAACAGCTACTCCGACCAGTACAAGATGGAGAAACGCACTAACCCGCGTGACGTGAACTCATGCTATGGTACCATCGGCCCGTCTCAGGATGCTGTAGACATGTTCTTCATGGGCAACGGCCTCGCCATCAATGACCCAAACAGTGGTTATGACGAAACCGGATTCAGTGCTGTAGAAAACCATTGCTACGACCCCGACTATAAAGACAAGAAGACAGACCAGAATATCTCCAACATGTATGCCAACCGTGAACCGCGTTTCTACGCAAGCGTTGTATATCAGGGAAGAAGCTGGTTCAAGAAATGGATGAACGGTAATCCCAACTACATCGTAGATTTCTCTGCAGGTGGCGGAAACGACCTTTCCAACGGTGACAACGTGAAAACCGGGTATATGCTGGGGAAATTTAAGAACCGTACCGTAAATCATGCCAGCGGCGATACTCAGAGTTGGAAACGTGTTTCCATCATCTATCGTCTGGCCGAATTCTATCTGTTCTATGCCGAAGCACTCAATGAAACAGATCCGAGTAATCCGGACATCATCAAGTATATCGACATGGTACGCGAACGCGCAGGCATCCCAGGCTATCAGACCATGAACGATAACGGCATCAAGACCGGCATAATCGGCAATTACGACAAGCAGTTCGATGCCATACAGCACGAACGCTATGTAGAGCTCTATTGCGAGGGACAACGCTATTTCGACATCCGTCGTTGGATGATCTGCGGTGACAAGGACAGAATAGGTTGTGACCAGACACGTTTCTACGGAATGAACATGAAGGGTTCAAAAGACAAGACTCCGGGCGAACCAACTTCTTACTACACGCGTACGAAAGTAGAAAACCGACAATGGACAGACAAACTCTACCTCTATCCCATCCATCAGAATGTGATAGAACTGGCCAACGGACGTATTCCACAAAATTACGGATGGTAAAAAAGACAGCTTTTTTGATTAGTTTTCGAAGGATATAAGTAAAAAGATTGAATGAAGGTTTGGAGGCAGAAACTGGCATAACCGGCCTGGTAACTGCCTCCTTTCTTTTTCAGCTAATAAACCAACAATAAATATACCATGAGCAAAGAGAAAAAATATCGAATCGGGACATACCTGATCCTGATACCTGCTATTCTGTTCCTATTCCCCAAAGTATACGCACAACATGAGAGCAAAACGATCAACGACAGTTGGAAATTCTATCAGGGAGAATGCAAAGCTGCCGCTTCAGCAACCTATGATGACAGTGCGTGGAACAGCATACATCTCCCGCACACATGGAATACGGATGCATATACAGAAAAAAAGTATTATCAGGGAACAGGCTGGTATCGCCGTACGCTGACATTACCGCAAAATTGGCAAACCAAACAGGTATTCCTGAAACTGGATGCAGCCAGTAAGGCCGCTGCCATCTACATGAATGGACGAAAAATAGGTGAGCATAACGGTGGATATACTGCCTGCACATTCGATATCACCCCATTCTGTTCATTTGACGCTCCTAATTCTCTCGCTATCCATGTAGATAATGCCCGACAGGATATTCCCCCTATCTCTGCCGACTTTACATTCTTCGGCGGTATCTACCGAGATGTATGGCTTACAGCCGTACCCAAACAACATTTCCATTTGACGAACTATGGTTCAGAAGGAATATTTATCAGTACCCCGCAAGTATCCGAAGAAAAAGGCACAATACTTATTCGCGGAGAGATAAAGAACGATGCAGAACAGAAAGCATCTCTTGAACTGGAACATATCATCTACAATCCCGATGGAAGTATTGCCCAGACCCAGAAACAGTCTATCCAGATAAAAGGTGGAGAATTATACTCTTTCCGCACCGAAACCGCCCCTATTCTGTCCCCCCGATTATGGGCACCCGAGGCTCCTCATCTCTACAGAGTAGAAAGCATTCTGCGCGATAAAAAAACAAAAGCCATCCTCGACCACAGTAATCACCATACAGGCTTCCGCTGGTTTAGCTTCGATGGTAAGACCGGCTTCTCCCTCAACGGAAAACCTTATAAATTACGCGGTATTTGCCGCCATCAGGACCAAAAGCCCATCGGAGTTGCCCTGACAGACGAAATGCACCGTCGTGACATGAAGTTAATGAAAGAGATGGGTGCCAACTTCATTCGCATCTCCCATTATCCGCAAGATGACGCTCTGTTGGAAATGTGCGACAAACTCGGTATGCTGGCTTGGGAAGAAATACCCATTATTGATATTGTGCCCGACACTCCCGGCTATGCAGAAAACTGCGAAAACAATCTGCGAGAAATGATACGCCAGTACTATAACCACCCCTCCATCATCACCTGGGGATACATGAATGAGATATTACTCGTCACCCAGCGCCGCTATAAAAAAGAAGAAGAACTGAAACCCGTGCTGGAACGGACACTGTCACTGGCCAATCGTTTGGAGAAAGTTCTGAAAGAAGAAGATTCCACTCGTGTCAGCACTATGGCCTTTCATGGCAGCAACAGCTATAATGAGGTAGGACTGGGCAACATCACCGATATTGTCGGCTGGAATCTTTACCAAGGCTGGTATGGAGGAGATCTCACAGGCTTCGAACGTTTCCTGACAGAGCAACACAAAAAACACCCTTCCCATCCGATGATTGTCAGCGAATACGGTGCCGGATCTGACAAGCGTCTACATTCGCTGCAACCGCACGCTTTTGATTTCAGTATCGAGTACCAGCAGAAATACCTGGAACACTACTTACCGATATTGGAAGAAACGCCGTATATTTGTGGTGGAACTCACTGGAACTTTATCGATTTCTCTTCTGCATTGCGTGATGAATCTATGCCGCGCATCAACAATAAAGGACTGGTATACTCAGACCGCAGTCCAAAAGACGTGTACTATTACTATAAAGCCGCCTGGCGTCAAGACATTCCCGTGTTACACATTGCCAGCCGTGACTGGACGCACCGTAGCGGTGTACAACATGGAAAGGCTCCGGTTCCGCTACCCGTTAAGGTATATACCAATCTTCCGGAAGTGGAACTCTTCATTGACGGAAAATCCTTAGGCAAACAGAAAACAGAAAATTATACAGTTACATTCCAGGTACCATTCAGCCGGAAAAAGCACTTTATCTCCGCCCAAGCTGAAAACAAAGAGTCAGATCAAAGCATCTCCATGATAGAAGATGCCCTCCACATCAATTTCACCCCTATCCCTGCAAATCTGAATGAAACAAACTTACGGAATCTGGAACTTGCCGTAAATGTAGGCAGCAACTGTTTCTATACTTCCGATGAAAGCCAGCTCACGTGGCTACCCGATCAACCCTACACTGAAAGCAGTTGGGGATATATCGGCGGAGAAAGCAGAAATAGCCAGACACAGGTTGAGAATACCCACGACGGACCATTGTTTCAAACTCTTCGCAACGAAATTGAAGGGTATTGTTTCGATGTTCCCAACGGAGTCTACGAGGTAGAATTTCTTTTTACAGATATCTTCCGCGAAAATGCAGCAACTGTTTACCAGTTGGGCCGGGAATCCGGTGTAGAGAGCCGTGAAAATATCTTCGATATAGTTATCAATGGTGAGAGCGTTGAAGAGAACTTTTCTCCTTGCCGCGAAAGCGGTTATTTCCATGCTCTACGGAAAAGATACAATATTACAAACTTTCGGAATAAAATTGAAATACGCTTCCCTGTTCGGAATGGAAAAAGCTTTCTGAACGGTATAAAACTCAGGAAACTTTATTAACTTCAAAACAAAAACACCATGAGAGCTAAAATTTGCTTAGTTATTACCAGTTTGTTGCTCGCAGTAGTCAGTATACATGCACAGTCCATCTGGGATGGGAAACATCTGGAGAGAGTAAAACAATCATTACATCAACCGTACTTTTCGGCCGCCTATCAGGAGCTGATTTCAGGTGCCGACAGGCTACTGGATGTGCGCCCCTTGTCCGTCATGCTGAAAGAGAAGACACCCGGTAGCGGAGACAAGCACGACTACATGAGTCAGGCACGCTATTATTGGCCCGATCCCTCCAAACCCGATGGCCTGCCTTACATCAGCCATGACGGCAAGTCGAACCCCGAACTGGACAAGCTGGATCGCAACCGCCTCGGAGAAACAGCCCAACGTGTAACTACTCTTGCCCTTGCCTGGTACTTTAGCGGCGACGAGAAATATGCCCAAAAGGCAACGGAACTTATCCGCGTATGGTTCTTTAATAAAGATACGCGTATGAATCCAAACCTGGAGTATGCCCAGATGATACCGGGACACAACAACAATAAGGGACGTTGTTACGGCGTCATAGACACTTATTCATTCGTAGAGATGCTGGATGCCGTACAGTTGTTAGAGAAGTCGGAAGCCTTTACGCCCAAGGATGCCAAGCAGCTGAAAACCTGGTTCGGCAAGTTGCTGACGTGGATACTGAATAGTCCGCAGGGACAGGAAGAAGCCCGTCAGGCCAATAACCATAGCACGGCGCATGATGCACAAGTGATAGCCTTTGCCATGTACGCAGGAAACATGAAAGTAGCCCGGGAAGTCATCAATGCCATTCCCCGGAAGCGCCTCTTCACCCAGATAGAGCCGGACGGCAAACAACCGCATGAACTACGCCGCACTCTCGCTTTCGGTTACTCACAATTCAATCTGTCTCATTTCATTGACATCTTCATGATGGCCCGGAAGATCGGGATTTCCATTGATAATGCAACCTCCGAAGACGGACGAAGCTTCTACAAAGCCATGGACTTTCTGGTACCATACGTTGGAAAAGATGTCAAAGCCTGGCCGTACCAGCAGATCAGTGAATGGAAATACAAGCAACAGGAATTCTGCAAAGACCTGTACCGCACTTTCCTGCTGAACCCCGAACGCAAAGATTATCTGAAGCTCTATAAAACCCATCGCATCATCGACTGGAAAGACCGTTTCAACCTGTTATGGATGGAAGCCGATGATGTGGACAATGCCTACGCCTTTGCCTGCGGACAACTGCAATTTGCCATGCAGTGTGCTGCCAAGGCCCGAAAAGAGGCAGACAATCAATGCAAGCATCGTGTAATTCCCCGTAGCATCAACAAAGACGGTTCGCTGCGGATGATACATCCTCACGATTGGTGCTCAGGCTTCTTTCCCGGTTCATTATGGCAGGTATACGCCTATACAAACGATGATTTCTGGCGGCAGCAGGCCATCAGCAATACTTGGCTGATAGAAGAAGCCAAATGGCATAAAGGCACTCACGACCTCGGTTTCATGATGAACAACAGTTTCGGCAAAGCCTATCAGTTGACAGGCGAACGCTCTTACAAAGATGTGGTGCTGCAAAGCGCCAAAACCCTGATTACCCGCTACAATAAGAAAGTAAAGAGCATCCGTTCGTGGGATCATAATCGCGATAAATGGAAGTTTCCGGTAATCATCGACAACCTGATGAACCTGGAAATGCTATTCTGGGCTACACAGGAAACCGGAGATTCCATCTACTGGAAGGTTGCCGTAAATCATGCCAATACAACTATGAAGAATCATTTCCGCCCGGACTACTCTTCTTTCCACGTAGTAGATTACGATCCGGAAACCGGCGAAGTACGCGCCAGACAAACCGCACAAGGCTATGCCGACGATTCCTTCTGGAGCCGCGGACAGGCATGGGCACTATACGGATATACCATGTGCTACCGCTTCACCAAGAACCCCGCATACCTGCAACAGGCACGCCACATTGCAGATTTCTTTTTCGGTCTGCCCAACCTGCCGGAAGACCTGGTTCCCTACTGGGACATGAAAGCTCCCGGCATCCCCGACATTCCCCGCGACGCCTCGGCTGCAGCCATCATGGCTTCCGCCCTGTATGAACTCCGCACTTACGTTTCAGCAGAAGATGGCAACCGTTACCAAAACATTGCCGACAAGATAGTGGACAGCCTCAACCAGCACTATCAGGCCGAGCCGGGAACAACTTATGGCTTCCTGCTCCTCCATTCCACCGGACACCATCCGGGAGGTGATGAAATTGATGTGCCCATCAACTATGCCGACTATTATTATCTGGAAGCATTGGCAAGAAAAGAGGCTCTTAAGCAATAATTAGGACTTTTTGAGACGGTAGTTCATCTTTTTGAGACGTTTTGTATGGTGAGCAAACTACTTTTCCACTATTTTTGTAGCACAGAGATATTAGAATCATTTTTATAAAAGAAAAAGACATGAAAAACTTATTCGACATTAAAGACAAAGTGATTATCGTCACCGGCGGTTGCGGTATTCTGGGTAAAAGTATTGCCAACTACCTCGCTGAGCAAGGCGCAAAAATCGTAATTCTCGACCGTGTAGAAGAAATCGGTAAAGAACTGGAAGCAGAGCTCAACCAGAAGACGGAAGCCTTGTTCCTGGTAACGGACGTTCTGAACAAGGAGATACTGGAAGAAAACAAGAAAGCCATCCTGGAACGCTTCGGCACCATCGACATTTTGCTGAACGCTGCCGGCGGTAATATGCCCGGCGCCACCATTGCTCCGGACAAGACGGTACTCGACTTGGATGTAGACGCTTTCAAGAAAGTAGTTGACCTCAATCTCTTCGGTACCATTCTGCCTACCATGGCATTTGTAGATGTTATGGCAAAGAATAAGAAAGGTGTGATCGTAAACTTCTGTTCCGAATCAGCACTGCGTCCTCTGACACGCGTGGTAGGTTATGGTTCCGCCAAAGCCGCCATTGCCAACTACACCCGCTATATGGCAACGGAGCTAGCCACCAAATTCAGTCCTGAACTCCGTGTAAACGCCATCGTTCCGGGTTTCCTGCTGACCAACCAGAACCGTGCCCTGCTGACCAATCCGGACGGATCTTATACGGACCGTGCAAAGACTATCATCGCCCACACCCCATGCGGACGCTTTGCTGAACCGGAAGAATTGTTCGGAACCATTCACTACCTCATCAGTGATGCTTCCTCCTTCGTGACAGGTGCCCTGTCGGTAGTAGACGGTGGTTTTGACGCCTTCTCTATCTAATACTAACTCATAAACCCATTCATTATGATATTATGTGAACAAACCTGGCGCTGGTACGGTCCTAATGATCCCGTCAGCCTGTGGGATATCAAACAAGCCGGAGCAACCGGTATCGTGAACGCCCTGCACCACATCCCGAACGGTGAAGTGTGGACTGTAGAAGAAATCATGAAGCGCAAAGAAATGATCGAAGCTGTCGGTCTGCGCTGGTCAGTAGTAGAAAGCGTACCTGTACACGAGCATATCAAGACTCAGACAGGAGATTTCCAGAAATACATCGATAACTATAAAGAAAGCTTGCGTAATCTCGGTAAGTGTGGCGTGAACATCGTAACCTACAACTTCATGCCTGTACTGGACTGGACGCGTACCGACCTCGCTTACGAACTGCCCGACGGCAGCCGCGCCCTGCGTTTCGAACGTGCCGCTTTCATCGCCTTCGACCTCTTCCTGCTGAAGCGCCCCGGCGCCGAAAACGACTACACCGACGAAGAGAAGGCCAAGGCCAAAGCTCGTTTTGAGCAAATGACGGATGCCGACAAGCAACTGCTCATCCGCAACATGATTGCCGGACTGCCCGGTTCGGAAGAGAGCTTCACACTGGAGCAATTCCAGCAGGAACTCGACCGCTACAAAGACATCACACCTGAAAAGCTGCGTGCCAACTTGATTTACTTCTTGCAGGAAATCACTCCGGTTGCCGACGAAGCCGGTGTAGAGCTGGTTATCCATCCGGATGATCCCCCCTGCTCCATCCTCGGCCTGCCGCGCATTATGAGCAGCGCTGCCGATTTCCAAGCACTGATAGATGCCGTTCCCAACAAGAGCAACGGACTTTGTCTTTGCACCGGTTCGCTCGGTGTAAGCAGCTCCAACGACCTGGAAGGCATGATGAAGCAATTCGGTGACCGTATCAACTTCGTCCACTTCCGCAGCACACAGCGTGACGCAGAAGGCAACTTCTACGAAGCCAACCACCTGGAAGGTGATGTGGATATGTATCACGTCATGAAAGCTTTCCTCGAACTGCAACAGAAGAGACAAGTATCCATCCCCATGCGTCCCGACCACGGACACCAGATGGTGGACGACCTGAAGAAGAAAACCAATCCGGGATACTCCTGCATCGGCCGCCTGCGCGGACTGGCAGAACTGCGCGGACTGGAAATGGGTATCGCAAAGTCTATCTTTAAGGATTCCCATTAAGCAGTCTCAACCACCTGACGCGTCCATACTATTAATTACGGGCTACAAGGCACCTATTATTCGTGCCTGTAGCCCGTAACTAATTATAAACTATTCTATCGGTGAATTTATATTATTCTACCTACTCAATAGTTTCATTTTGACACTTTGCTTTTTATGCATAACGAGAATGCCATATTTCCGTCCCGTTGCAGGGAAGAACAAAAAGAAACGAACGAATATCGGCATTTCACTGGCTGACAGTGCAATACAGAAATACATACAACTCTAATAAAAGAAAAACAGGCGGTCTGTAAGCTGAAAACAGATGGTCTGTCTTCCATATATAGACCGTTCGTCTCCCATCTATAGATAGTTCGCATCAGATATATAGATTATTCATGTCCCATCTATAGATTGTTCGCGTCCCATCCATAGTTCCTTTGTGAAAGAAGTATAGTTTCTTGCATACGTATTGCATATACAGCTTGTTTTATGCAAAAAACATGGATGTATATTCTGCATATTATGCATCCGGAATCTATTTCGGATATTTTCGGAAAATCCTCTGTCACTAAAAGAATCATTCCGGTTACTTTTTGTCCGGAATAAAGCGTAACGAGTTTCACTCCTGTACGAATCAGAACCTAAAAAGAATGCGGAGCCACCTAAAGGGCCCCGCATTCGCAAGATAAAAAGAGGAAGGAGGACATATACACAATACTATATGTCACTTGTTCACCTTCAAAAGATACGTTTTTTTCATATTCAACGTTCAAATATCTCTATGTTTTTACTTCAAGCTTAAAGAATATCAAATTAAATCGCTACAGCTTCTTCTTACAAAAAGGTTCACATACCTTTCATCAAGCACCTTCCACGATACCGGCAACGTATAGGTAAAATCTACCTTATCACCAGTATGAATCATCATTACCGGGGAGTATTCTCCCGGCTCCAAATTAGGCAGGATCACCAACACCTCTGTGTCGGTATACTTAAACACTCTTTTAACATGTATCAATGTGCCCTTATCGGAGACGGGAGAAAGACCCAGGTAAATAGTTCCAAGTGAAGATAGACACAGGTTTTCACCTGTAATAACGACCGGAGCATTCGGAGTAATCGTGCCATTACGCAAACCCGTCAACGGATCGTACACTTCCTTAATAACAGGAACCTTTCTTCCGAAAATCATCGAAGTTCCATTTCCTTCCTGCTTCTTATGATGTAGCTCAGCCGCCATTTTCTTTCTATCTTTCATCATTTATTCTATTCCTTATTAGTTAGTAATAACAGCTTCTTAACTGCACTACAAAATTACATCACAATGCATATACATTTGTGGCAAGAACAAGAAAGATCAAGCATCCGGGTTTTCTATATATGACGAGGTAAACAAGATCCGGCACTTTTTTCGGAAATGGGGTATCTCTAAAAAGAAATGTTACGATTTCCGAAACAAGTAGCCCTCGAAAAGTGTTAAATAGACAATAGACAAATCTCTAACTCACACAGAAGATTATGATAACAAACGAGTTAAACACAGGATTAGTAAATGCCGTCAGAGAGAAACTCCCATCCAAAGACAATCTTGCCAATGCTTTAATGGACATTCTTTATATAGGCAAAGAAGCTATATACCGCCGGCTACGGGGTGAAGTACCTTTCACACTGACCGAAGCCGCCATTATATCCAGAAAACTGGGTATATCACTGGATAAGATGATAGGCGTAAGTTTCCAGGACAATGCTGTATTCGACATGAATATAGTGGGCAGCAACAAGCCTCTCGAAACCTACTATTCCATATTAGAAAAGCAGGTAGAACTGTTTCATGCAGTCGAGGAAGATGAGAACTCGGAAATAGGAACCTCCTCCAACATCATTCCCCAGACTCTCTCCCTGAATTATGACATGCTCTCCAAATTCCGCTTATTCAAATGGATGTATCAGAATGAAAACATCCGATGCAAGCATTTTGATGAATTGAATATTCCGCAGAATATGGTAGACAAACAAAAGGAGTATGCCCGAATGGTATCCCGCATCCATTCCGTAGACTACATCTGGGACAATATGATTTTCAGTCACCTGGTCACGGACATCCAATACTTTTGCAGCATCCACCTCATTACGGATGAAGACAAGAATCTCCTGAAGGAAGAATTGTTCGTATTGATAGATGAAATGGAAGCACTGGCCGCCCGAGGGAAAAGCAAAGCAGGCAACGACGTCAGAATCTATATTTCGAATATCAACTTCGAAGCGACCTATAGTTATCTGGAGACAAGTTCCACGCAACTCAGCCTGATCCGCATCTATTCCATCAACTCCATTACGACACAGGATCCCGAGATGTTCCGCGGATTGAAGGAGTGGATTCAATCATTAAAGAAATTCTCAACCCTGATATCCGAAAGCGGCGAGATGCAACGCATTCAGTTCTTTAAGCAGCAGCGAGAAATCATCAGCACATTGTAGTGCTTTCTTTCGAATAATGAAATATATCCAAAGATATTTATCCTATATTGAAAACAGATAGACCGACTATCTGTTTTTTTTCACGTTTCAGCTATTTCCCTTAGCATTCTTTTCAAACAGAAAATAACTCCGCCTTGCACACATGAAATCATACATAGAAGTTTCATATACAAGTTCTATATTTGTATAAGTCACAAAACGTTCTATGATAATTGATTATTAATAAAAAAGAAGAAGGCTATGACAAAGAATTATATTGTAAAAGAGTTGATTAATCAGATGAAAGAGAGAATTCCTCCGGGACATAATTTAGCTAATTATCTGACGGATACATTATATATGGGAAAAGAAGCGGTTTATCGCAGGCTGCGAGGAGAAGTTGCATTCACCTTTGATGAAATAGCCGTCATTTCCCATAATCTGGGTATCTCTATCGATCAGATTATTGGAAACCACTTATCCAACCGGGTCACTTTTGATTTGAATCTGCTGCATTCACCCAACTTGATGGAAAGCTACTATGAGATTGTAGAACGCTATCTGCGTATATTCCAGCTTGTAAACGGAGATGAAAACAGTGAGACATATTCCGCCACCAACACCATTCCTTTCACCCTCTACTCATCTTATGAATATCTTTCCAAATTCCGTATTTGCCGGTGGATCTATCAGAATGGGAAGATGAAAACGCCTAACTCTCTGAGTGATATGCATGTGCCTGAAAAGATCATCAACGCTCACAAAAAGCTGAGTGAAAGCATCAGAAAGGTAGGAAAAACCTACTTTGTATGGGACAGCAATGTTTTTCAGTCTGTCGTGAAAGAGATAAAGTACTTTGCCGGATTGAACCTGATATCCACATCGGATGTCATGTACCTGAAAAATGAGTTGCAACAGTTACTCACGGATCTGGAGCACTTATCCATTAAAGGTGAATTCAACGAAGGACATGAATTATACATCTACCTGTCGAACATTGATTTTGAAGCAACATACAGTTATGTTAGCAGGAAGGATTATCAGATCAGCCTTTTCAGAGTGTATTCTATCAATTCGATGGACTCGCAAAGTCCCCAAATCTGCCAGATACAAAAAAACTGGATACAGTCTTTGAAAAGGCACTCCACACTGATTTCGGGAAGCGGAGAGGCACAGAGGATTGCGTTTATTGAGAAACAGAGGAATATTATTGATGTATTATAAATATCTCATATCAGTTATTCTGACACTTAAAAGGCGGAAACTGTTATCATCACAATTTCCGCCTTTTTTATGTTGAAAGGGACTGTTTAGATTTCTTCTTCAGTCTGAATACGCCAAATCCAATCGCCGATTTGTACCTGCACGGCAAGCCATGATTCAGCTTCGGAGAAGAAGAATATGATCTTAAACTCGCTTTCACGGTCAAGATATTCCTGTGTCTCCATTTTATTACCTCCGAGTTTAGTCATAGCCAGGTAATCAATCAGATTAATATTGAAGACCTTCTTTCCTGTAGCTTTCTCTGTTACTACAAAGCGAGTCTGGCGATTTGCCATTAAGCGCATCGTATTCAGCTCTACAGCCGCGGAATAAGGGCTGACTTGTTCTGTAATATAGGGTTGAAAGCTTAAGACATCATCATCCAGCAATGAGTTGTCATGCGCCAGATGACCGTTCGACTCTATAATCTCGTAATCATAGTCGTTCACATTCACTTGCCAACTATCTTCCCTATAGCCTTGAAACACAAAACGCACTTTATTGGTATCCTTTATCAAATTAATAGTTTCTGTTTGATGAGTGGTTCCAGTGAAATTGACTTTTATAATCTCGCCATACCACAGTGGTTCCAACTCATGTTTGATGATAAAAGACTCCTCGCGTATCAATTGCAATTTCATATCCGTGATAGTGGAGGAACCGGGAGTCATTGACGTTATATCATAGGAATCATGCGCACCCGTCCATGCCATAAACTGATACTCGCCAACGGGCAATTCCACCTCCATCAGATAACTGCCGGTTACCAAAGCAGCACCTTCCTCCGATTGCTTAAAGAGGTATTTTCCATCTTTATCAAAGACGTAAAGTTCCACTTTATCCACTTGGGTATGGAACGCATCCGCATAAAGCATATTATAGTCATACTTGAACTTGACGAACAGACGGCATTCCGGCAAATCCTCATAGAGATTGGTACATGAAGAGAGCAGCCAGATAGCCACGATTAACATGCCGAACGTAAATTGATGTATGAGACCGTTTATTTTCATTCTATTTCAGTTATAATAATCATATATGAAGGAAAAGAAGTTCTTCTTTTCTCGTAATTTCCGAATTTAGGTAAACAGATATATTCATGTTATCTGTTTGGTGGATATCCCGGAGTTTTGAGAAGGTCTCCGGCAAAACTTTTGTAAAACGATTAAGGATGAAAGTAAGTAGTGGGGAGATTCCCCACTACTTAATGTGATTACAGAATAGAATTCAAAATTACAGTTCTTCTTCCTGACGATACCAAGTCCAAGGATTCACGGTAATCTCCAAAGACAACCAGCTTTCAGCCTCATCCGGCTTAGCCGGATCCGGATCCGGAATGGTAGGATAGCCCGGATTTCTAAACTTAGAAACAATAACATCGTATACGGAATTGCGCACGACTCCAAATTCTCCATGCTCATTGTTAATATCATCAGCATCGTCATGCTTAATCATAATCTGATAGTAAGTTTCTGCCCCGGAATAATAATTAACTGTTCCATCCGTAAAAGCTCCCTTAGCCTTAACCGCAGCTTCTTTACCCTTAAAAAGCAGTTTTAAAGCATCCGCCTGAGCTTCAGCCGTTATTTGTGCAGCTTCAAATGCAGCCTTATCAGGAATAGGCACAGCCGCGTTCACAACACCCAGATAAGCGTTGAAATAATCTGTAAGTTCCGTAGTATAAGTATCAGGATTAATCTGTTTGTACTTATTCACCAGTTCCGATTCAATCCACTCCATTAAAGTAGCATAAGTATAGAATCCGCCTTTGATAGCGATCCAGTCATTATCTCCTTCCTGTACAGCGGTAGTAGTCTTATTGGGCAACTGGTAGCTATTAGGCAAGAAAGTTGTCTTCAACAATACATGCGTAGTGTAGGCATGCATATTATCTTCTTTTCTCTGCGTATTTTCAAGACAGTATTCCACCTTGGGCGCATTACCGTCAGGATCACTCCCATCAATTGTTGTTTGAGCCTCTTTCCATACACCAGCTGCGGGAGGATTAGCCTCCGTATAATAATCATATTCGAGATTATAATTAGTCTGAGCGGCCGCCGCAGTATTCGGAAGCCATGCGCAGGCAGTATTATCATAATTAGGATCTTCACGATAAGAACCTAACGCATAAATGTCATGAGGTGTCGGAGTATCAAGAAGCGTTTTGATTCTTTTGGACACAGGATAATACTTCTTATTCTTCACATTTAATGTCCAATACGAATCACCGATTGTTGCGACATCACTCGTCTTCTTAGCCTGCACACGAACCTTGGCCACTACACGGTCTACAAACAAAGTCAACTTATTGCTTTCCGCATCCGCCTTCGTCGGATGAAGCACTAGTTCCTGGCTCGCTCCGGTACCTGCCATAGAGGGTTCAAGATCACCTTTGGCATTTGTCATCATGAATTCATCATTACCTGTCCCCATCAGAGATTCCGCAGTATTAGTTACAACGGCATTCACTGCGCCAAACGTAGTTGTACCAGGATTCAAAGCCGGCAAATTATGCGGGTTTACAACAACCAATACGGATTTCGCACTTTTGCTCACCTTAAAAGCCTCAGGAGCAGAAGTTACCTGGCCTATTTTGGTATTGTCAAAAGGAACCACATTGGTCAATACACTTGAAGAAGTATGTCCATTAAAGAACAAAAGGGTAGCATTATCGATATTGGTCTCATCGGCAGTGCCATTATGTTCATTGGGAGTATTCAGATTACGCGTTATCGGCTTCCGGATACCCAATGAAATCCACGCCGTCTCATTGTCACCAATCACATGACCGCCACCTTCATCGATCAAATTCTCACTTGTACATGCCGCAAATGCCAAAGACGCAAGTGCCAGCAGAAAATAATTCTTTTTTCTCATTTGAATAACTGTTTAATTAGTTGTTTAAATATTTATTTATTTCTACGCTCTATATCAGCTGCATTCGTTTTTTTCTTTGCCAGTTCTTCCAGATTGTCTCCGGCAGCTTTCAGTCCCAATCCGACAGCAGTTTTCAGATACTCTTCCGATGCTTCATACTCCCCCTCCATTAATGTTAATACTCCCATTGCATTATTATATTCCGCCGGATACTTTTCCGACCTTACCTTCGCCAGATAACGTTCCGCATTGATCAGGTCGTTGCGTGAAAGAGCGGCGGTAGCCGCATTCATATTGGCAATTTCACTTTCCGGATAGATACGGACAGCAGTCTCGAAGATATCAATAAACTCCTGAGATCCATTAGGATAAGTATTGGCCACCATGAACATCTCATTCAGACTTAAATTCTGCGGACGTCTCTTTATCACTTCCTTTGCCTCATCCAGGTTGAAATTCTTAATATCATAACTCACCTTACAAATCGCTACACGCAGACTTGGAAAGATATGCTTCAGCATGAACCGATAGGGCACGCCACCACGAAGCTGCATCAACTTCGTTTCCCTGCCCTGTTCAATCGGAATAGTGTTGATGATATCCAACACTTCTTCTTTATAATCCATTTCAAACGTATCGAGTGCTTTCACTAACCCATCCCAGTTCTCACCACCAAAAATGATGTAGTACTGATCACGCGGGAAATCATAACGAGCCGCCAGATAATTGCGCAACGCCATGGCACGACCTTCGGACAAACGCTTGTTGGCATCCAGCGTTCCTTCGGGCGAAGCATATCCAATGATATCCAAACGTTTTACACGTACATCTCCATCAGATTTCAATTCATCAATCATAGCACGTATTTTGGCCAACTCCTGAGGATTATTCATATAATCAGGGCGGATGTCTACTCTATTCACTACAAAATCTAAAAAACACTCGGCTTGTATTTCACGACTTTTTATCTCCTCTACCATAGGTTCCACATAAGTAAGACTGGGAGTTACGATGTACGGCACCAACATGCGTTCCAATGTCACCTTATCGAAAGCATACTCCACATTCATCAAAGCGCTTTCGCCACAACCGCACTCATCACGCTGGATATTCAACCGAGCGTCTGCCATCCAAGGCTCGTAGGGCAATGTATACCTATATTGTATAGTCCCACTCTTTTTCTTATAATTCTTTTCTATCAGATAAGGTTCCGCATATTTCTCCCGTTCCTTCCGGCTCATCATTGCCAACCGACGCTCATAGACCATATACTCGTTTCGCCCCTTAATGGAGACACGCGGAAGATCATAGGTGACAGTAGAGGAAACCAACTGCGGGATAAAGTCCACTCCATGCGCCGACTTCACATTTACATCTTCCATTACAATGTCCAAATCGACATGAAGAGTTTCTCCCAATTGCTCCAACCGCACAGGCTCTATCCGGATAGTTCCGTCGTATGAACGATCTTGAGCCACAACTCCTCCGCAATTCAGGAATATGGCAATCAGTATCAGTGCTATGAACTGCATATTTCTTTTCATCATTCTCAATCTATTTAATTAAGTAAATAAGTGATAAGCTCGCTTTTGTAGGACCCAGATAATTCTTACCGGTATCTTTCAGTTTGGTACCACATGTTGCACAAGGATATTTCTCATACTCGACACGTGCATATCCCACTCCGATGGAAGCCTCGATACTCCAGCGCTTTCTCAATATCCACGAGTGTCCTACCGACACACCTCCGCCATAAAGATAACCCTGATAGCGGCTTTTCTGCATATTTTCACTGATAAAGGACCAGTCGGGCCATCCGCCCACATTGAAATCAGCGTAGTGCGCATGCAATCCGATAAAAGTACGGTTGAATCTTTCACAGAACCAATAACGGAGTTCCGGTTGTACGCCCCAGTGTCTCAACCGCTTCCCGTCAGCAGGTTTCCACGGATTATAATTAACCGGTACATCCAGAGTCCACTTACGCGACAATCCCAACTCCAGACCAAGGTTCATGGTGGTGGTGACATCGTAAAGCAAATTGCTTTTCACGGCAAGACCCTGGGCTTTGCTTTCAGTTAAGGATAAACCGAGTATGAATAATATGTATACAAGTACTTTCTTCATTTATCTTTTATTTTTTACTGTTATTTCTTAAACCTGATGGTTGTGATTTCCTAACTCCCCGCTTGTTTTATATCTATTTTTATCCGGTCTGTCCAGTTCTGCGGAGCATAACTCGGATGATAACCAGTAGACAGATAGAATGTACCATTTCTTACTTGTCCTGTACCTCCGGCAGCAATCGAATTATCAGTGATATACACTTGAATCTTTCCTATTCCGGAGGTCACTACATCGGTTACATTAGTCAAGACAGCAGGATCAGGACTAAAATATGCTCCACCTCCCGATGTATAGCCGACGGCAGCGGAAGGAATGGTTTCACTTCCCGGTGCCAGCTTAATCCATGAACTTGCTCCGCTATCTACATTACCATTGATAAGATAATGCTCATATTCCCACCACTCATTACCGGCACCGGGATCTTTATAATATTTATAATATATAAGTCTTTCTCCACCCACAGGTACTACGCCACTACGATCCACACGTACCGTTAATGTTAAGTCACCGAGCCAGACTTCAACCCATCCGGTACTGATAGAATTATCGAACTTAACATTTACCACCTGAGGGTGAGAAGCATCCGCAGAACTACTGATAGCCGAAACATCACAGGTAATCCCCTGAGTAGATAGTATTTCATTCCGGATCGGACTCCATGCACCTGATTGCGAGAAGTAATCCGTCACTATGCTGAAAGCCTGTTGCCAAGTTCCGGGTTCATCCGTATAAGTTATATACCTTGAGTTGGACACCCCTAAGTAATAATGGCCATTGGCTATGACATGATGTGATGATAAATCGACAGACGTTACTTCATAGTCTAGGAGCAACTTGTTACTCGGAGGAGCAGCCATAGCTTCCGCAACCGTGCTATGTCCCGGTCCTCTGACATTTATTATTCTAAACTCGTACGAGTGATTTCGTTCAATTCCTATTTGGGCAAAATTATTATCAACAGGCGCCATCTTATAATAGAACGTACGAGTCTCTTCGGTCCCGGTTCCAAAATCTGCAGTCAGATCGCCTTTAATAATAAAAAACAGACCTCCATCGGCAGCTGTTTCATGAACATAACAGGGATCTCCCCAACTAGCCTGCATATAGGGAGGTGCCCATGACTCGTTTACATCTTGCATAGACAGAAGCATATCCGAGTAATCATTCTTTGCAACTTCCGTTAAACCGATAGTCGTCAGAGGATTATCATCCATATTATAAACTTTACCTTGTCTGGGTGTATTCATAATACTCACTACACCTCCCATTACAAACTTATTATAGCGCATCTGTGAGGAAGTTGAGCTATCCAGATACAATTCCGGTTCATTAATGAAAACAAGCTTAGCCACTCCACGAACCATTTGCAACGGACTACCTACTTCTCCTATCTTTGTATTATCATTTATACCACTGACCGGATCTGTCAGATATGACATCGGTAGCAGATGATCCCAACCACTCGAAGTATATGGAACAGTATTTTGCTGCGGACTATCCAGTTTATCAGTCAGCAAATTCTCACTTATATATGATAGTTCTTTCCCAACAAGATAAGTTTCCAGATTGCTCTCACTCCATTCGTATCTCTGATCTTCAAAATAGAAATGCGTTCCATTATTCGCCAATATAAGAAACCGGTATGTTCCGGTTGCCTGCCTGGTCAACAATACATACCGTTTATCTGTCGTAAGATCTTCAACAGCCCGAACCGTCTCTATACATTTAGTACTTGTCCCGTCTACCTTAAAGACAAGCACATAAGGTGTCTTCTCAATACCTGTTTCGTTCGCTCCACCTCTGGTAACAGGAATGCTGTAGTCCTGCGCACGGGTAAATAGACTGATGGATACTTTGTCTTCCAAACCCGGCTCGACAGGTTGTGATATATCCATATCATTCGTACAAGCAAATATAAGGAACATGTTTGCCAATACAAGTATAGTTATGATATGTTTATATATTCTCATTATTCCGTAAATTCATTAATACTTCTCATTGCTTATCACTCATCAACGACACATCGTAATGAGACCCCAAAACCTGGTACTGCCGAAAGCGCTCCGGGAAAATTTGAGAGTTCCATCTGCCATACATTCCTGAATGAATAGTTGGCATCAGGATCAATCCATTGGTTACCCAATGATGAGGTCAGATAAAATCCTGTACCGCCATTATATTGCAGCCTGCCACTGGTTGCCGCCCTTCGACCTCCGGCCGGAAAGAAAATGGAAGCATAAGTAACCGGGTTGAAAAAGAGCGTACCTCTAAAAGCTGCCCGGGTATCGTCAAGACATATACCATCCACATTACCGTCAGGTAAAGCCTTCTCGTGAATGGGATATCTATCAAAAAAGCCATCGGCATAGAACCCATATTGCACATTACTCACTGCCTTGGGAACATATCTGACAATTCCATTCGGTGCATTGGCATCATTCGGATAAGTGGAAGGTATATACTGATGCGAATCGCCAACAGGTATTTCTCTGAACAGTGAGGCCATGTACTCAGACTTCACTACTTCCTGTATCGTATTGTTCTTTGCCAGCGCAGAAAGTACCCCGTTGTTAGGGCGACGATACCCCGGAGGGCACACCTCACCATAAGCTTCAAACGAAGGATACCCATGTCCTGCAGGGGCTATCCAGAAAGGATCATAATCATACTTATGATTGCCTCCCCATACCTCATTCGGAATAGTAGGATCTATATTGAGAAACTCATTATCATCGAGGCCCCTAATATAATATGCATATTTACGATACTTCTCAGTTGGTACCCCCCACTGAAACAGTGCACCGGCTTGTGACGGATACTTCACAAAAGTGGTACCTCTATCTACCACCTGTACAAAGTTTTCAGTCCTGTCAGTATAGTAAGTCAACATATCCTGAACGGTTATATTAAACGGACTGAATCTACATATAGCAGCGGCATCGCGATTGACCGATGTATTATTAGCAACATCAATAGAAGTATCGAGTACATAATCATCCGCCTCTCCTTGACGCACATATATACGAAGTGTCTTTATTTCCTCGGGACCATTGGTTGTCGTAGCATAGGTATCACTTTCTCCGGGAGGAGAAGCCATATTAGCAAGAGTTCCCGTAATATAACGCAAATTGACATATCCATATCTCGGTGAAGAGCCCTGGTTAGCAGAAGCCAATCCAACACGAAAATAAATACGATGTGTACCGGTTACCTTAAGACCTGTTTCGTTCCTGTAATAATTCGGTGCAACCGGATAGTATTCCGCTTCACCCGGATTACTGGTTCCCACTGTAGGGTCAAAACTCGGAGTAGAACTGACTCTGATCCAGTCTTTAGGATTACCAGAATCTGGAATATCCACATTGGGTACGGTAGCCTCCCACCAACTCCCCCAGAATGTATTTTGAATAATTCTTTCTCCTACTTCTTTATTTCTGTAAAAAGCACCAATGTAGCTTGAACCGACATACGCACTGGCCGCTGTTGAAGGTTCAAAGCCATAGCGTTTCCCCTCCTGAATGACATTAACCTTAATGCTCCTTGACAGAGAAAGCGTATTAACTCCCTCCCAAGACTCTTTTCTTGTCGCTTTTAATACAATGTGATAAGTTCCGGTGGTTTGCGCTCCGTTATTAACTATAATATCCAGATAACCTTTACCAACTTTCGCTACCGCATCGTACGTATAGTTCCACTTTTTATTCCAGTCTTCTCCCCACTGTAATTGGTTAAACCCATCTGCCACATATTCTTTAAATGTACCGGAAGTATCATACATACCCGAAACACGCACTACCTTCGCATTCGATTCAAAAGTCACACGCGCTCCGTTGAAATCGGTTATATTCACTTCGGACTGCGAAACATTCAGATACAATTGTTCGGTTTCCCAGTCATTCTTCACTTCATCCCAGCCTTTGACTGTAATATTCATCTCAAGGGGATCTTTGATAATACCGGTCAAGTCGAGTCTTGTATTCGCTGGCAACCTGTAATCAGGATCCGACAAGATTTTCAACAGACAGGAAGGACTATATCGGTCAACAAGATTGACCGTAAAAATAATCGCATCGGACTCTGAGTCTTCTTCAGAGAAGTAGCAGGCAGGTATAATCACCCGACTGACGGATGCTGCCCATACCAAACCATTATTTATTTCCTCTTGTGACAAAAGCGACGGATCGATATTGAAATAACTACCATCATTCGCAAGGGTAAATTTGCGCACGGTATTTCTGGTTACAGCTGTTTCTGTATAGTTCAGATCCGGCTCGGCATATACCCAGGAAGAACCCATCGGGCTGCTCGGAAGTCCCCACACCAAAGGAACCTTATCCGGAAGATTCGAGAAAGTCACTCCTTTAAATGTACCTGTAGATGCGTCTCCTAAGTCAACAGTCGACTTAAGGACCACGTCTACACGAGCCGCCAAACGCCGTAACTTCAAATCGAGTACGGTGCGGTTACTGTTCTCTACCACAATGTTTCCATTCGCCAACACTTCCACATTCTTGTTTTGTGCAATCATGGGAATGTAGCTGTCCGAATCAAAACTAATAGCCGGATAGTCAATACCCTTAATATCATCGTACTTGGCAATAGCGTTAAGCCGGGCCTTAACAGCCGTCAGAGGAGGCTCATTGGTCAGAAAAACAAAATGATACTCACCTTGAAGAATAGGATGAGACAAAGTAGTGCCGGTCAAAGCAGCGTCCGCATAAAGTGTATTGCTCATGCATGTTCCCGACTGAACATCGAATGCCAGGATACGCAAGCTTTTGATTGCATTGTCTATCCCATCTCCAGCTATATGATCGGGAGTATTTAATGAGCGTATCATTATATATCCTTCTTTTACCATGTCTTCATCCGATATCAAATCGTTGCATGAAGTCAATGATAAAAGCAAAGATAAAATCGATAACACTAAAATATTATTTCGTTTAAAGTTCCTCACGTTTTTACATATTCTATAAATAAACTACCTTTGTATCCTCGCAATATCCTTGTAGCGTATGCTTCGATACAACTAATTTTATTTCCCCTTCAAACCCTGAATAACAAACCGAAAAAGGGCAAAATCTCAGATTGCAAATATCGTGGAAATAAAGAAGAATGGAAATCGTATCAAGTTCTGTTATAGGCACTAAAAAAGAGGTCACGCGACTAATAATGCTAGTATGCGCAATAAGAATGACCGAAATAAGAAAAAAGAGAAAATATCAATCCGCATTTCCATTATCCGCATATTTTTATTTTATTTGTTTCAATATCCGAAACTTTCTAAAGAAATTAATTCAAACTATTTAATATAAGAAAGAACAAGAAATAATCATTAAATACAATAACGAAAAGACAGAATATACAACTTAGTTCTTCTTACCCACGTCATACATCCTTCTCGCCCTGATTAGAGAGGGAAAGGGAATAAATTCCACAGAAGACAATTTTGTATTAATTACTACATTAGACACTTTATAGTCTTGCCTTTATTATAAAATAATTCTGTTGCCACCAAAGAAAGCATTGGAGTTTATTAAATCGACAAAATTGTCGACTCAATCAACAATGCATATCTATCTTTTCGATACAAACTATCTACCTTTGTCCATCAACATACACAACAAGAGAGAAATATGGAACAAAAGAACATTTAATTATCATATGCTACAAACTAATAGAGGTTATGCTATATATCGCAATAATATTTCTTTTATGTCTATTATCCAAACTATTCGAAAAACTTCCTTAGTCAATATATGTCCTAATGTCAACAGAATCTACGGCATTGTCAATTCTACCGACGTTTTATTTTCTAATGCTATAAGCGATCGGCTTACTTTTGTCATCAAAAACAAATCACAATGTTACACAAAAGAATAATAATGGCATTAACGGCACTCACGCTATCCTTATACCATTTATATGCACAAAAAGTAGATTACTCCATAGTCTCGGTACCCGAAGAGACCGGCATCGAGTTTCAGCAAGTAACCACTCCCAATGATTATGTCTGTATGCCAATCGTGAAACGCACAGCAGGAAAAATCAATTGGCTGTCTAACCGCATCATAGGCATCATTCCCGATGGGAAAAGTATAGCCTACCTCTCTTACAGAAATAATACTACCAATATATTTATCAAGGAACTTGGTAAGCAAGGTAGTTCCATTCAAAGAACTAACCGTTCCAACGTACTGGATTTCTCTTTCGCCCCTGACGGGAAATACTTGTGCTTTTCTGAAGTCCGGGGAAAGAACAGCCAGATATTCCAGACAAGCGCCGTCGACGGGTATGTCTGCCGACAAATAACGAATGGTAACCAAGATTACTCACCTGTCTACTCTCCCGACATGAGCCAAATATTCTTTGCCCGGCAAGAAAGGAACAGTGTCAGCATCTGGAGCTATAATATCAAAAACAATTTCCTATCCAGCTATACCAATGGTATGAACCCATATCCCACCTCAAGCACCGGAATATTCATCTGCACACGTACCAATACCGATGGTAAGAGTGAAATCTGGAAAATCAATTCAGAAACCGGTATTGAAGAATGTATCATCTCCGACAGGGAACGCAGTTTCACTTCTCCCGTTCTCTCTCCAGATGGACAATGGATATTATTCGTAGGGAGCAGCAACATAACAGGTAATAATTTCAATTATCAGAATACAGACATCTTTGTGGCAAAAACAGATGGTACAAACCTTCTGCAACTGACCTACCATGCAGCCGACGATCTCAGCCCTGTATGGAGCAAAGACGGGAAACATATCTACTTTATTTCACAACGTGGGGATGCAAACGGAACAGCCAATATATGGAGAATGAATTTTAATTATTAATCTTTAAAGCATAAATTGTTATGAATAGAATTAAACTGCTTATGGTAGCCTGCCTATTAGGAATGGCAGCTACCGCATCTGCACAATTTGCCAATTCAAAAGGTTCTTCATCACAGGGTAGTGACATGAGTGGATGGCAAGGATTGCGTGTATCTTATCATCCGATGAGCTTGTCACCAGACAAAGGAGACAACATCGGGATAACAGGATTTTCTGCCGGTTATGTAAAAGGGTTTGCCCTGTCACAGAGCACTCCTATATTTCTGGAAGTAGGAGCCAACTTGCTATGGGCAAGCAAAGACCTTACTGAAGATTTCGGACTGGATGACTACGATGAAGATATTTCGGTAAAACTGAATATGTTTTCCGTTAATATCCCGGTCAACTTCGGCTACAAATATACAGTGAATGACAAGTTCTCCATATACCCTTACATTGGACTGAACTTCAGAGTAAACGCTGTAGGAAAATTGAAGATTGAAGCAGAATATGAGGGTGAAAGCGAAAGTGAAAGCATCGATGTGTTCAGCAAAGATGATATGAAAGAATACGAAATGGGTGAGGCTTGGAAAAGGTTTCAGGCGGGTTGGCAGATTGGCGTAGCTTTCAACATCAACAAGTTCACTTTGGCCGCAAGTTACGGAAAGGATTTCACTGAAATTTCAAAGAAAGTAAAAGTATCCATGCCCTCCATCACATTAGGGCTTAATTTTTAATGTGACATTAAACTCAAGAACATTATGAAAACATTAAAGATCCTGACCACATGGCTAATGTTATTAGCCTGTTTCAATTTGCTATCTTGCAGCAATGATGACGATGATGATAACACGTCCGACACCGCTTCCATTGTAGGCACCTGGCAGTATAAAGAAGGCGATGATTTCATTGAAACTCTTACCCTCGACGAAGACGGTTCGTTTCAAGAAATCTCGAAAGAGTATTATAAGGGAAAATGGGATGTAGACACCGATTATGGAGAGTATGAATACAAGAAAAACACATTAACTCTATATTACAGTGATGGAGAGAGTTATAGTTTAAAAGTTATATCGTTGACATCCAAAACTCTAAAAGTGGAGGATGAAGGAGATGTGCTGACTTACCAGAGAAAATAGCTTTCCTATTAGCATAACCCGACCATTTGATAGGAGTACTTTTACATCCGAATTGTCTTAGGGGCATTTAGGATGATAAAAGTATTCCTATCATTTTTTGCAAACTATTTATCCACGATCTTCAATATAATGGATGATTGTTCCTTCATATATTCTTTCAAATCCTGTTCATTGACCTCTACCCCCACAATATAGCGTGAAGAGTTTCCATTAGAGAGTTCTTTCTTAGAAATGTCTTCCAAATAAACTTCCTGTAAGAAATTATATCCCAAGACCTCGGATATCTTGATAAGTAAATCTGTGTCGATACTCTTCCTGTTGAAGATATCGTATACAGTGGGACGAGTACGGTTAATACGCTCCGCAAATTCTGCGATACTCAACTGACTTTCCTCTAACTTCGTACGAATAATGCTACCGATATGAACATTTTTCATCGTGTACCCTCCATTTTTTAGCTTTGACGTTTAGACATAAAAATACGTGGACAATTCCCATTCGCTTATAGAGGTCTTCGCAATACCCACTGCCAACAAACAAGAAAAGCCCACGCAGGATACACTACGTGAGCGTTGTCTTCTTGTTCTTGTCGGCATATAAAAAATTGCGAAGTTTCTATAAGCAAGAACGAAGCTAACGCTTCTTTATCAATATGTTATACTTAAAATACTATTCTTATAATATATGTTGTTATTTCAATTACTTAATATCTCATTACAAATTTACTGCAAGTTGTCTGATACTTTACCCAAACAGTCCTACAAGCAATTTTATAGTACAAATATACCGAAAGAAAACGAAAAGAGAAAAGGATAACAGAGAAAACTGTTTTTTCTTGCAGGCAGAGCGATTATTCCCCCGGTAAACACTACCTTTGCTATCATTTACTTATTAAAACAGAATACGATCATGAGTCCCGACTTTAACTACAGCGAAGTGCCGAATATCTTCCTTCACTGCCTCAACAAGCAGTGCAAACACTCCGCCAAATGTATGCGCTACCTGGTGACAGCCTATGTCCCGGACAACTACCCGGTAATCAGCACCGTAAATCCAAACTATTTTAGTTCGCACAAAGAATCCTGCCCGTACTTCATGGCGGATAAAAAGAAACGTTTCGCACTCGGCATCACCCACCTGTTGGATAATGTACCGCACAAAGAAGCCCTCGGCATCAAACGAGAACTTATGGCAGAGCTTAACCGAACCACCTATTACCGCTGTTACCGCAAGGAACGACTTCTTAAACCCAAAGAACAGGAATACATCCGTCAACTGTTTCTCAAAAGAGGAATAAAGGAAGAACCCGTATATGACGAATACGTGGAGCAATACGAGTGGTAAGCTTCTGGAAATAAGCCCAATGCTTTCTTCTCTCGGAAGGCGATACTAATCCGGTATCACCCCATTATGAAGAAATATCCGTTTCACTTTACTGGCATTTTTGTTTCTTAGGTAAGGCACTCTTGTTTCTTAGGTAAGAAACTTTTGTTCCTCAAGGAAGAAACTTTTGTTCCTTAGGCAAGGCACTTTTGTTTCAACAGGAAGAAACTAAATGGAACAAATAGAGACCCGGCGAAGCGCCTATATCTCCCTGACTGGCAACAAGAAAGGGCGTAATCTTGCGACTACACCCTTCCTCTTGTCAACTTAATAACGTTATTACTTCAATTCAAAAGGAACGATCCCTTTGATATCCGCTGCCGAAGCGGCGATAACAGCCTCAAACTTACCCGGTTCGGCTACCCAGGCATGTTGGGCATCGTCAAAGTAGCTCAAAGCTTCTTTATCTACGGTGAAGGTAATTTCTTTCTCTTCGCCCGGAGCCAGTTTCACTTTCTTGAAACCTTTCAACTCTTTGACAGGACGGGGCAGAGAGGATTTCTTATCACTGATATACAATTGTACGACTTCCTGTCCTTCGCGGTCACCGGTATTCTTCACGGTTACGGTAAAACTGATCTGATCATCGGCAGACATCACTTTCTTATCAGCCGCAGGTTTGCCATAAGCAAACGTTGTGTAAGACAGCCCGTGTCCGAAGGGGAACAATGGTTTCACCTTCTTCTGCTTGTCCGCCCAACGATACCCCACAAAGATGCCTTCGTTGTATTTCATATCTACCACATCCTTACTTCTCTGACTGATATATTCGCCAACGCTATGAGCCGGAACATCTTCCAGACGGGCAGGGAAAGTGAAAGGCAGTTTGCCGGAAGGATTGGCATCCCCCATCAACACGGCAGCGATTGAGTTTCCAGCTTCCGATCCCAGGAACCAAGCTTGCAAAACAGAAGGAACTTCCGCAATCCAGGGCATAGCTACCGCATTGCCGGAAACATTGATGACTACAAGATTCTTGTTTGCCTTCGCCAAAGCTGAAATGACAGCATCCTGTCCGTACGGCAATTCCAAGCCAGCACGGTCGGTATCTTCGCAATCCTGATTGTTACTCTTGTTCAGCCCACCGATGAAGATCACATAGTCGGCATCCGCAGCCACCTTTACGGCTTCGGCAATCAGCTCCTCAGGCGTACGGTCATCCTGTAGATTCTGACCGGTTACCACACCATTATATTCGCCACGGGCATCGCCTACGTATCCACGGGCATAAACAACTTCCGCCTTGTTTCCTACGCGGTTCTTGATGCCATCCAACGGAGAAAGTTCGCGCTGCACCTTCAGGGAGGAGCTACCACCACCTACGGTCATCATTTTCACAGCATTCTCACCGATAACGGCAATCTTCTTCACTTTATTCAAGTCGATGGGCAATACGCCGCCTTTGTTTTGCAGCAGCACAATGCCTTCTTCACCAATGCGGCGGGCAGCCTCGTAATGCTCGGGAGAAAGGATAGAACCGAAAGGACGGTTCACATCCATTGTAGTGCGGAATGCCAGGCGCAGGATGCGACGTACTTTTTCGTCCAGTTCCTTCGTACCTACTTTGCCCGATTTGATACGCTCCAGATAAGGCATAGCCAGATAATAGTTATCATAAGCGTTACTGCTGCCATTGGCAAGACCATCCGTCCAGCTTCCGAACTCCATATCAAGACCGTTTGTAATAGCCTGATCAGTATCGTGCGTGCCGCCCCAGTCGGAAACGACCACACCGTCGAAGCCCCATTCGCCTCTCAGAATATCGTTCAGCAGATATTGGTTGTGACAGGCATGCTGACCTTTATACAGGTTATAAGCTCCCATGATAGACCACGCTTTACCTTCCTGAACGGCCGCCTTGAAAGCGGGCAGATAGATTTCATACAGGGCACGGTCGTCTACTATGACATTGGTGGTGTGGCGGTTGATTTCCTGATTGTTCAGCGCATAGTGCTTCACGCAGGCTGCCACCCCATTCTGTTGTACGCCCTGCACGTAAGGAACCACCATACGGGAAGCCAGGTACGGGTCTTCGCCCATGTACTCAAAGTTACGTCCGTTCAGCGGAGTACGATAAATATTAACACCGGGTCCCAAAAGAACGGTCTTGTTACGATAGCGTGCTTCTTCACCAATGCTTTTGCCATAAAGCATGGACATCTCGGGGTTCCATGTAGCCGCCAAACAGGTCAATGCCGGAAAAGCTACACAGGAGTCATTGGTCCATCCGGCCTGATTCCATTCATCCCAAAGAACTTCGGGACGGATTCCGTGAGGACCGTCCGTCATCCAAAATTCCGGAATACCCAGACGGGGTACACCCGGACTGCTGAATTTACTTTGTGCATGCAGCATGGCTACCTTTTCTTCCACGGTCAGCCGTTTCAACGCATCTTCTACTCTTACTTCCAAAGGTTTGCTCGCATCCAGATATACAGGTTTCTGTTGCGCAAAGAGCGGAAGAGCAACAGCGAATACGAAACCGAATAATACTTTCTTCATATAAATAAGTGGATAATGGGGTTAGTAGTTAAATTTGTTTCTTTTTGTACTGTTATGAACCAAACTCAACTACTGACTCACATGATTAAATATTTAACAATAGCTTCTTACTTCATTCCCAACGATTTAATATACCCTTCCTGCACCACACAGTTTTTCAGCTTGCAAGCCTCGATGAAATCCATCATGGCTTTGCGAGCCATTGCCTGGTCGGGACGAGCATCACGAACTTCCTTATAAGATGCGCGGGGAGCCTCGGAGAAGTAAACGATATTCGCCCAATTCTCCGGAGGAGTAATACCGACGAAGCTGGAACCATCCATCTTCTTATACGGCCAGAAGGTATAGCCGATATTATTGTCACGCATAGTCTGACAGAATGCAGCTTGCCATTCATCCGTATTATGTCCTATTTCGCCCATATACATCGGCAGGTTCACTTTGTCACGGAAATCAATAATACTCTGGATAGCTTCTTTGGTAGGATCGCCTCCGTAGCGGTGGCAGGTGTACATTATCTTATCGTCGAACTTTGAATCCGTAAACGGCTTGAAGTTACCGTTCCATTGTGCACCGCCCAACAGGATAATATGGTTGGTGTCCACCTCGCGGATAGCGGCTACTCCTTTCTTATAGATATCTTCCAGCTTACCGTTCAGTTCTTCCATATTCGGGAAGTACGGAGCAATAGGTTCGTTGAAAAGCTCATAACCCAGAATCACCGGTTCATTTTTATAACGCTCCGCAATCTTGCGCCAGATGTCACAATACAACTGCTGGCTGGTTTCACTTTCAAACAACCAAGGATAGCCGTAACTGTCGTCAATGTTATCTCCCGTTTGTCCGCCCGGAGCATCGTGCATATCAAGAATCAGATAAAGATCGGCTTCACGACACCATTCCACCACACTGTCCACCCGGGCGAAACCATCCTGATTGGCAGTCAGCCCCATAAAGTCCTCATCTGTGAACAACTTATAGTGAAACGGCAGACGGATTGTATTCGCACCCGTATTCTTGATGAACTGAACATCTTCACGGGTGATGTAATTGTCCTTAAACGCTTTCCAGAACTCAGCGGTAAAGTCGGGTCCCACCAACTGACAGAACATCTCGTTGATGAAACGGGGGGAATTCGTCTTACTGAACTTGAACATATATCCTTCCGGATTCAGCCAATTACCCAGATTGGTACCCATGATAAAGAGTTTCGTACCGTCGGGCTTTATCAGATCTTGCCCTTGAATTGTTACAAATGCGGCAGGTTCCTGTACTTTTTCTGCCTTTTCACCGCAGCTCCCTAACATCAGAGAAGCTGCCAAGAGGGATGTACCCACTAAAATAGATTTCAACATGGTATTCTAAATATAAGATTATTTCTTCCAGCGATAGGATGCTACAGACTTGGCAGGCACCACACAATCCACACAGTTCTTTCCGTCCGTTACCGTCAGGCGAACTTCCTTCGTACCCTCATTCAACAGCACAAAAGCCACGGTTCCATCGGGATTGTCGAATGCAGAGTACATCAATCCCTTCTCTGCAACGCCTTTGCTTTCTATGCGGACAGCGCCCGGTTTCACTACGGTAGACAGATGTCCGATGATATAGTAATGGGAGTTGTAAGTCATTGTTTTATAGTCGTCACGACTGATATCCACGGCTCCGTAACAAGTCTTGCACCCACCTTCACGCCAAGGTCCACGTTCATTGTCCAACATCAGATTCCAGACTATGACACCTTTACACCAGTTGTTCACTGTGCCAAGGGCTACTTCACGCATATCTTCCATCAGACGTTTCTCCAGGTTACGACCATCATTCCACATGCCGATAGAAGTTTCGGTAAAGATCAGTTCCTTGTCAGGACGCTTCTGTCGGATATTGTTCAGTTCTTCGCGCCTGCCGCCATAATTGTGGTAAGCGGCTCCGGTCAGGAAAGCGGCGGCTACTTCATCATCATACATCTTAACGGGGTATTGTTGCTGATCGGCCATGTTATCGTAGTTGTAATTATGATCGAAAGCATAAATCTTCGTATCCAGTCCGGCAGCCTTGAAAGCAGGACCAAGAGCGTCACGCACAAAGGCCAGTTCTTCCTTCCAACCCATGAACAAAGATGCGGAATTTCCCCTATTCAACGGTTCATTCTGTGGAGTAACGGAATAAATATCAATACCTTCATTACGAAATGCCTCAATCCATTTCACGAAGTAAGTGGCATAATCCTGATAGTAATCCGGATTCAGTTGTCCGCTTGTCCAGGAATCGAAGGGGTTCTTTTCCTCCAGGTTATTCACCTTCATCCATTTGGGGCATGTCCACGGAGAGCCCAGTATCTTGATGGTGGGATTAATCGCCAGAATATCTTTTAAGATAGGTATCACGTATTCCTTCTCTTCCGTCTGTAAGGCAAAGTTTTCAATGCCTTTCGTATCGCAGCAGGTATATTCGCTCAGCGAGAAATCGGAACAGCCTATGGAAATGCGGATATAGCTGAAGCCTAGTCCGTCTTTATCCGAAAAAGTTTCGGTAAGAAACTTCGCACGGTCGGCAGGTGTCATTTGCATCAGATTGTAGCAGGTAGAACCGGTCACGGCAGCACCGAAACCGTCCATCTCCTGAAATTTCACCTTCGAATTCAGGGTGATTACGGATTCAAACGCAGGAGTTTTAAAGAGCTTCTGAGTAGTGTGATTAAAGCTTTGCTGACGGTCGGCAGTCGTGATGTACACATCTGCTTTCTTCTTTCCTGCCGCATTTTCGTCCAATGAAGCGGAAGTCTCGGCACAAGCTGTAATGGCAGCGAATAAACAGCATCCTAATAAAAGAGGTAGTTTCAAGTTCATGGTATGTTTTCCAAGGGTTAATTAATCTTCCCCAAAGGTAGGCAAGATAAAGACAGTATGCACCTCCGGTTTATCAAGATGTGGATAAGATGAAAGCATGCGGAATGATAACAGACTAAATAACAAGACTATAAGTTTGCAGTGAGAAAGTAAAAAAGTGGATGAACAGGAAAGAAATGGCGTATGTTTAGCGTATCCTCATAACACACATTTCAAAATCATCCCGCGAGACGCACGCCTTATTTTTCACTTTAGCACGGTAATTATAGATTGTATTGACGGAATAACGAAGAAACTCGGCAATCTGCGAACTATCGTCAATACCCAGACGGATCAAGGCAAAAATACGCAATTCTGTATTCAGCAGTTCGCCCTTGCGGAGAATGATCCGTTCTTCAGGCTGCAACAGCTGATTGAACTTTTCTACAAAGTCAGGGAAAAGATGGAGGAAGGCAGTATCGAAGTTCTCGTACAGTTCCTTCAGATCAGTGTCAAGCACATCTCTTGAACGCACCATCTTCAGCAGTTCTTCCGTTTGCCCGCCGGAAAGCTTCTTGTTGACCATGCGTCGGTAAGCATCCAGACGGTCGATATAGGTAGAACACAGTTTCAGGAAACGGCCGATATATTCCTCTTTTATATGATTGGACATCTGCAACTGTTCATTAGCCTGTTCCAGATGACTGCGGGCTATGGAAAGATGCTTCATCTGCCGATATATCCAGATGACAGCCATAATCAGCAACAGGGACAGGATACTGATCATCCAAAGATAAAAGAGCAGACGGTCGTTCTGCTTCTCCTGCATAGCCTGATAGGTAAGATCTATGAGCGACAGAATACCTGCCGTCTGCAAGCTGCGGCTACGGGCATTGTAGTGGTTAGTTTCATCCCACGAGAAGCGAATGTAGCGGTAAGCACGTTCAATGTCTCCTTCTTCATAAAGCAGTTGTGCCAAGGTCCACAAGGAAGCATGATCAGTAATTGCCAGCCGGACATCTGTCAAAGCAGACAAAGCCAGATAATACTTTTCCTGCTGCCTGTCTCCCAAACTACGGTAAAGCTGGGAACGGTGGTAAGTGACCAACGCATATTCCGGGGTATCGGGACGTATGCCCGCCAAACGGCTATCATTCATCTTCAAAGCCTCCTCCAATTGACCGGAGCCGGCGGCTTTCATCTCTTTACGTTCCAGGTAGAGGGCGGAGGCAGGAGAAAGTACCTGCATCAGAGAGTCTCCATAAGCGACAGACAAACCGTAATAACGGCTGCGCCGGAAGGTATCCTGCGTATACGCCCCCAATTCATTGTATAAATGACGGTAACATTCATAATAATCGGGTAACAAACGGGGAGAAAGCTTAGAGGAATTTATCTTTTCCAGATCTTCGGAAGCTTCTTTATACATACCTGCCGCTGACATCAGATGCGCCCTCCGGATACGGGTTTCATCTGCCGCATCCTGCTCACCTCGCTGTTGCGCCCAGCGCAGGTTACGGCTCAGATAGTAAAGGGCGGAGTCGCAGATGTACGCTTTGTATTCCTGATACATTTCCGCATTCAGCCGGAAGAATTCCCGGGTTTCTGAACCGACCTGTACCAATTGCTGCCTCAACGCCTCAATACGGGCTTCACGCACTGCCACATATTCTTCGTGCTTACCGATGGCTACGTCCAAAGCATCAGTCCAGCCATCCATTGCAGGAACATCGGCCGGAGCCGACATTCCGTGAATGCCAACTAAAGCCAGACCTAGAAATATCAGCAGTTTTATCTTCATAGGGGACAAATATAAAAAATTTGTTTCCTATATTTGCAGCATTAACCCCCAAATGTATTCTATAATGAAAAACTTAACACCTCAACGAGTGGCGGCGGTCGATGTATTCCGTGCGCTTACTATGTTCCTTATGCTCTTTGTGAATGATATCCCCGGTCTGAAAAACATCCCCCACTGGCTTAAACATGCAGAAATGAACGAAGACATGCTGGGTTTTTCCGACACAATCTTTCCCGCATTCCTCTTCTGTATGGGTATGTCCGTTTCCTTTGCTATCCAGAACCGCTATCGAAAGGGAGACACTACCTTGCAAGTGATCGCTCATATTTTCTGGCGCACGGTGGCTCTGATTGCCATGGGACTGTTCTCACTCAACTCCGGTGGCATAGAGGGCGGCATCTCCCATCAATGGTTCTGCATACTGATGGTTATAGGTTTCTTTCTGGTCTGGGCGGTCTATCCCAAGGCCGAAGGTTCAAAAAAGTACCTATTCATCGCAATGAAGGTGCTCGGTGTGGCCCTGCTGGCATTCCTCGTATTATATAAAGACTTAAACGGAAAACCTTTCCATCAGGGTTGGTGGGGCATTCTGGGACTTATCGGTTGGACTTATGTCGTATGTGCCGGTATTTATCTGTTTACCCGCGAAAGTCTACGCAAGAATGTAATAGCATGGCTGGTAGTTATGCTGCTTGCAGTAATCAGTCATTCCAGTCTGATACCACAAGAATACGGTTTACGCGTCATACTGTTGCCTTTCATCCCCAGCGATTGGACGCTGCACGCATTCGGTATGTCGGGTGTACTCACTTCGTTGCTGATGCAGAAATATGCTGACCGGGAACATCCGCGTAAGTTTATCACAATTCTTTGTGTATTGGGTGTTGTCATGCTTATTGCTGCACTCTGCTCGCATCCTCACTGGATTATTTCCAAGATACAGGCTACCCCGAGTTGGTTGTTTTATTGCCTGGCTGCATTCTTCCCGCTGTTCGGCTTGTTCTATTGGCTGACGGATGTGAAAGGCAAAACGCCCTGGTTCGATATTATCAAACCTGCCGGAACAGCTACACTGACATGCTATATCCTTCCTTACATATGGTATGCTGTGCAGCAATTGCTGGGTTTGCATTATCCAGAGCTATTGAACGCCGGTGCTCTGGGCTTATTAAGATCGCTTATATTCTCCCTCATCATTGTCCAATTGACCGGACTGTTGGTGAAGGTTAAGATAAAACTGAAAGTATAAAGGATTTCAGGTGCGGATTACGCGGACTATACGGATTCTCAAAGAATCGGAAAGGAATAATTTCCGTGTAATTCGCGTAATCCGCGCCTAAAAGAAAAACAAAAAGGATTATGTTGAAAATAGAAACCCCAAACAACGAAGACAAAGTACTGCTACATTCCTGTTGCGCACCTTGTTCTTCTGCTATTATCGAATGTCTGCTCGCCAACAACATTCGTCCCACCGTATTTTATTATAACCCCAACATCTATCCTCAGGCAGAATACGATATCCGAAAAGCCGAAGCTATCCGTTATGTAAAAGCCCTCGGACTTGATTTCATCGATGGAGATTACGATTATCAGCTTTGGCGCAGTTCCATGTCAGGGATGGAAGATGAGCCTGAACGTGGGAGTCGTTGCCTGCAATGTTTCACTCTTCGCCTGACGGAAACAGCCCGCTATGCCGCAGAGCATGGTTTCACGCTATTCACCACTACCCTTGCCTCTTCCCGCTGGAAAAGTCTCGACCAGATTAATCTGGCAGGTCGTCGCGCTGCCGCTCTCTATCCCGGCACCATCTTCTGGGAGCAAAACTGGCGGAAAGGAGGATTACAAGACCGCCGAAATCAACTTCTTAAAGAGCATGACTTCTACAATCAACAATATTGCGGTTGCGAGTTCAGTATGCGGAGGCTTGAAGAGAAAGAATAAAAACATCCGATCACAACTTATATTTCTCCATCAGTGACTTCACTGCATCTTTTTTAAAGTGATACTGAAAGAGCACGGGATTATAGTTCCCCTCGCATTGATTTATCCCCAAGCTACATTGAACTCACGGGACAACCTCGTCTAAGTTCAAATAGAATATATCGTCAGCTTTCGGCCTTGTTATGTACAGCCTGTTTCTCACCGTATCCAAAAACATCTTATCAATGTCATAATCCGTTTCCACCTTCTGCACCAACCTACCATGCCAGTCAAAAACATGAATCGTATTAATATATGGAATTTCAGACATTCCCCATCTATCCTTTCCCCAATACAACGCATATATATAATTATCGTCAGCCTGTACTTCTACATAATAGTTCTTTATATTTTTCTTTTCCCGGAGAGCCAAAAAGCTTTCTCCGCCTTCCATACGATATCCTATAACCTGTCCTATTTCAAAGTCCAGTATATTCAATTGCTGAAGATGCCCCATACTTGCACCGCTTTAGTCCCATCAGGCTTAAAGGCGTCGGCCGAAGCAAAGTAAGCCTCTGAAATAAGAGACGCTTCTCCTTCTTTTATCGCCTGCTTATAAATAGAATAATTCTTCAATGCCTCATTTGTATCCAGCGTTCGCTTTTGATAAAACAGCAAAGTGGCCTCATCATCACTTAAAGGCACGGGGTCCACTCTGGCAAGCAGGGTGTTATCATCCTGAAGATACATCTCATTATAGCACGCTCCCCTATTTTCATCCCTCCAGGCAAACGGAATCACTCTATCCATAATCGTAGTACCCCGTGCGATGGATTGAGTTATATTCCAAACAAATAATTTTTCTTCATTAGGAGCGAACAGCAAAGTCTTCAGCTCATTTTCCCGCTCAAAAAATTGAGAAATAGGACCAACTGCGGTGGCCTCTTCAGGGCCACCTCCCTTGTTACAAAAAGTACCGATCTCTTCTCCCGTATTTATATTGAATATATTGTAGAAGCGATCCGGCAATTTAGGATTCATAAAAAACATGAGAGAATCATATACGGCAATATATCCGAAATTTGCCCCATCCAGAAAAACCGGCTTTAAGGCAACTTTCTTCGTTTCCTTGCCACTGTCTTTAATCGTTTGTATTTCTCCATTAAAAAACAGGCTGTCATCATGCTTCTCATGGCAACCAATGCAAACGTTCAACGCCCACATCAAGCTAATTAATTTTCCAATTTTTCTCATATTGTTTCTTATGTTTGAGTTCAACTTTTCATCATTTTGGATCTCTCGCTATTTTCCGGTTCTTTGGGTTTCATCCGCATGACAAAGGAAACCTTTTTTTATTAATTTCAGGTGATAGATCATTCGAAATATCCCGCGAATAGCAATGCAAGTACATTATATTTGCTGTATATACCGGTCCAGGCTATCCGTGGCAGATAAGGACAATTTATTCTTTATGCGCTGTTTAGTTTTCAATACCGACTGGGAAGTAATATTGAAAAGAGCTGCAACAGCCTTGTTACAGAGTCGGGCACGCACCAGATAACACAACTTTAATTCCTGAGGTCCTAAACAGTAATCAACCAACTCTTCCGACAGGCAGTTCCCATAAAACCAATCGATAACGGTAAACAGATTTTGCCATTCGGTATCATCCCTGACAATGCCATAAGACGGATGCTGATGAAGTCGCAACAACTGGCTCATGGCCAATAATAACGAAGATGAGCAATCTGCCAATACTGATGCTTCCTGATAGTTTTTCAGTTGTTTTGTCAGTTGCTTATTTCTGAACAATAAGCAAGCATTCCAATTATCACTGTAAGTTTCCATATACATCTCTTGTTTTTATAATATTTTCCTAATTACTTTTCCAGTTCCTTTGCTATTTCCTCTACCTCCCTGCGCATCTCCTCAATGGCCGTAGAATGAATTTTAGGCGCTTTCATCAGCACTATTCGTTTCATCTCCTCAAACTTCTCCCTATTCAGAAATTCCGGTTCGGCATATAGCTTCGCCAGCAAATAGTAAGGATAAATCCGCCCGGGCAAACGATGAACCGAAGCCAGAAGAAGTTCCTCTGCCCAATGGTAGCAACGCAGTGCCTGATAATTCTTGCCAATGACATTCAGTATCATTGGATCAGCGCAATATACCAGAGCCTTATCCAGATATTTATTAGACTCATTATAAAACCCCGCCTTATGAAGGCTATGCCCATATTCAAACAAGAATGTCCCTTTCTCTCTCAGTTGCGGATAGAGCTTATCATAAGCCGCATTTGCCGCTGCATAGGCTCCCGCATGATAAAGCATACGGGCATTCACCCAGTCCCGACAAGCATCCTTTTCCCGTTGCCACTTGCCATGAAAACCGCCTATCCATATAATAAGACAAGCAGATAAAACAACCGGTTTAGCTATTATATCTCCTATCCCACAAGCCAGCAACAAGCACACATAGGCCACAATGAAAGCAGGAAGATGCATAGGATAAGAAGAAAAAGAAAAAATAAGTAAAGCGATAATTGCGCCACATACACCGTAGCGTCTGAACTGTGTCCCCGCCCATAAACAGGCAAGAGTAATCACCATCAGCATTATACAGATAACAGGCCCCTGTGTCAGAATCAATTCCAGATATTCATTAAATGCATATTCCGGACTTCCGGCCACCCTTTCCTCCCACCCGGCATAATCTCTCTGGGAAAAATAAGCTTCCTGCGCCTCACCATAAGCAAAAGCGAATCCCTTATCACATCCCCAAAGGTACTTGATTATAGCCTGACAGGTTATTTTCCATAAAAACAAACGTCCCAGAGCAGAGTCCGGCTTCAGGAAGAAAGCTCCGGCACCTCCAACTATCAACACAAAAAGTATTCCTATTCCATAAGAGATATATCGTTTTTTGTACCTTCTCCATAGTATATTCCATTTATACCTATCCCGATGCATGTATATCACCCACACGCAACCTATCATGGCAGCCACCCAGGCCGAACGGCTCATTGTAGCCGGTAATACGCAAAGAATCAGTACTCCCACTACTCCCGCCGCCACTTTCTCCAACTTTAAAGAAGCGCTCATCCACTTCCATGCTCCGAATTGCATATAATGATGCAGGCAGACAGGTAGTACCATTGCCAGATATCCGGCATACGGACCGGGATTAAAAAAAGAACCGGTAAGTGCATAACGAAAATGACCGGAAGCAGAAAAGCCATACAACTGACGTAGTCCCCAAACGGCTTCAATTCCTCCAAGAAGTATCAGACTCCATGATACACAAGCGGAAAAACACGAAAAGGATAACATCTTCTTCCTAGAAGAACCATCGAAAAGCTGAAGCAGACAGGCTGCAACAATACAACCGGCCGAAAACAATACAGCCTTTCCAAACCAAACCCACTGCCCGATAGTTTCTCCGGCAAGAAGTTCAGGTGTTGTTACACAGACCAGGCTCAGTGGAGAGCAAACAGCAAGAAAATGTAACAACACAACGGCTGTGTCTTTTATTTTATGTATCCATATCTTTATTCTATTCTCTTCCATATTCTATCCCATCTTATCCTATCCTTCTCCCTATCTACCGACTTCCATATCCTGACAGCCTTACCCACGATTAGAGGTTCCGGCAATAGTCCCCAATAGCGGGAATCCTGAGAGTTCATCACTTTATCCCCTGTAACAAAGTAATAATCCTCTTTAAAGCGATAAGCATATATCACACTGTCATTCAGTAAAACGGTATCTCCACGCAAGAAGAGTTTCTTTCTTTGTTCCCACTCTATTGCATTCTTATAGAAAGCGGCATGTTCAGGATTCATTTCCACCTCATCCCCTTTAGCGGGAAGATACAAAGGACCGAAATTCATAATATCCCAGTTTACCAATTCATTATAAGGATAACCACTCATGACAATTCCCCAATCCCTTTCTCTCCCATTCTCTATGATACGCCTCAACCCATCCTGAGAATCTACGTTTCCTAACGGCATATTACAACCGCGCACTTTATAATGCGCCTGACTTATTTCAAATGTATCGCCCGGCAATGCCACACAACGCTTCACATAATAAGTCATTAAATTCAGGCCGATACTGTCCCACCGGGCCGGATAAGGAAAATTGAAAACCAATACATCGTTTCTCTTAATCTCGCCTAACCCCGGCAAGCGGAAAATCCTAACTTCTTTTCCTTCTGCGGCATCCCAAATATTGAAGATACGGGCACCCATCACCCACTTATTCACCAGAATGTTATCCCCCGGAAGCAAAGCAGGCTCCATGGAGTCCGAAGGAATCCTAAAAGTGGCAATACAGGTTACTTGAAGTAATACCCACAGAGCCACTAATCCACAGCCTATCAAAAACAAGTTTAACAACTTGTCGACAAACCAAGAGAGTTTTCTTTTCAAAGCCATCACATCTCCTTCAAGGATAAAGCTATTTTTTCCATTTCCGGCAACTCTTTAGCCCAAATCTGCTCCTCCGTTGTAGCAAATGAAATTACATCCCTACTTAAATATACTTGCAATCGAATCTTTATCATCTTGCATCACCGGTTATTTTCAATAAGACAGGCGAAGACTCTGCATTACAGTACACTTTTATGTTTTTTTCAAAATGGCCAGGTTGTTCTGCCTTGTATGTTATAAATAAAGAAACAGTACCATCGGGACGGACCGGTTCTTTAGAATAACTAGTCATAACACAACCACAAGAAGTTACTACATCATCAATCACTAAATGTTGATCACCTATATTCTCAAAAATGAACTCACCCCTCCGCTCTTGCTGCCAATCAAAGATACCCAAAAACAAATTACTATTTTCAATATTAATTTTTGACTTTTTTCTTTTATTACTACAATGTATATCTTTACCTTGAATAATATTCCAATACAATTTCTTTATATTAGGGTTCAAAACTGGATTGCCTAATGCAATAATTCGATTGTTTCTATCCAAAAGGAAAGTTTGAAAAGCCATTTCATCTAGAAAATGATTTAATTTATTAAAAGTATCACTTTGGTCGATGCATACCGGATAACCGAAACCATCTCGCTTTAAAATATAACTCATTGCTTCATTTCTCTTAGGACAAAAAAACAAAAGCACGGATACCTTATCCTTAAATGTAGAATCCATTCCTGCAATAAGCACTTTCCACTCTGCAAGTTGTAATTTACAGCTAACACAGCCAATAGAATCTACGTAACTCACAATCGTATATGATGAAACAGGTTTTATATAATCCACAGTATCGCTACCCCACAATGTGAATACCATATTATTAGGATAAATAATTTCTCGTCCAATCCATTCAGTAAGCATATTAGATATCTTATCACCCTCACGATTTCTACATGAAGATATAAAAAACAAAAAGAAAATTAGAAATATTGTATTCTTCATAATTAGCAATTGTATTCATATAAAATCTACTTCACACCGATTGTGTGAAGTAGACATACATCAAAGTTCATATTTCTCTACCAATAACTCGACCAAATTCTTTTTAAAATAATATTGATATAATACCGGATTATCCTCATCAGACAATGTATCTGCTAACATTGATAACATCTCGTCTTTTCCTCTTTTTATATCCCCCTTATTCTCATAAAAGAAACTTGCAGATAAAGAGCCTATATGTTCATCAGAAGCTCCCCCCACTAAAATAGATGAGTAGAGATTTAAATTTGAATTATAAGTATGCGAAATCAATATTCCCTTTTCTTTATCCCAAATCAATGTATTCTTGTCAACCAATGCAAACAAATAGTCCAATGAGGCCTCTAATGCCAAAATTCCCGTACCGATTTCATTCTGCTTCATAATTTTCATCAATTCAAAGAAATCAGTATCTTTATGCTCTTCCAAAAAAGCTCCACTTGGAATTAGATTAGGTATATCTATGTAATAAGCAGGCTGGACTTTACCATCCTCATACTTATATATTTTATTAGAAAAAACAGAAATAAAAAAATACTGATTATCAAATGAAATCATTGGAAAATACAAAAAAGGATAAAAAGTTTTTTTACTTGTCAACTTTTTCGCATCCATTATTTTATCCGAAATCAACATAGATTCTTTTTTCTTAAATCTACGATATTCACTGTCTCCATGAAAAACATCATTAGGTAATGGATAGTATGCTAGAAATTCATCCTCTCCACACATCATAACCGACTCTATATTCATATCATTTTCATCAAAGTGAAGAGTAGAAACATAATTTCCATCATAATCATATTGCAATATTTGCTTCTTTGCATTAAAAATGAGACAAACAAGCTTATTTTTTCGATCCAAATAAAAATTATCAATATAAAAATATTCTCCAGGGCCATTTCCTCTACGACCTATTTCATTTTTAAAACGTCCTTCTTTGTCAAAAACAAAAATCCCCTTTATATCCTTCACAAAAAAAACATCATCATCTTTCTTAACACATTGAATATCTCCTAATAAGCAGTTATTCGAAGTTTCCAAAGGAATATAACTTATACTATCTACAATGTCGTAAATGTCTATTTGAATAGGATTATGTTTATTCACAATATCAATAGGCACTGAATCTAAAAATGTTTGCTGCTGATGACATGATGAAGCCAAAAGCAAAGTAGTCATCAACAATATAATTCCATACCTTTTAGGATTTATATTTCTATAGTACTTTACAATTCTCATATTATAACATAAAGCTTTACATCACCAATCTTCTCATAAGGACAGCAATTTCCTGGGGACTCTCTTCTACAATGTCCAACACCATAAAGTACATTTATTGCACAATTCGCATAAATAGTAGCAACTTTAAATTTCTTTCCCATGATAGAAATTTCCAAATTAGCATCGACTTTAAATGTACCCGAATGTTGATCATAATCAAGATAATGATTATAAACATCATAAGCATTAGGGCATTTCTTTGATTCATCATTATTAGCTAATGCTTCTGCATTGACTAATAGCAAGTCTGACATTACAATTGAATCTTTCACATGAGAGAAATACATATTATGTGAGCCAACAGATACTATAATCAGTGCTATTATTAGCATTATTTTTTTCTTCATACTATTTTTGTTATGTTTAAAACCGATAAATTATTACATTGAAAAGACTATAAACCTAAGCTACAGAATGCTAGTCCACAACACACCTCCTTCCTTATTAATTATAAGATTAACAACTATTACATAATATGCATAACATATCTATCAATGACAAATTCATCTAACTTTTATGATGAGAATAATAAAATTGGACTATCCATATTTACATCCATAGCAATAATTATTTTATCTAACTTATCTATAAATACACTATAAACCACATGATCCAACCCATATTTCCTTAACGGCTCCCCCTCCAAGCTAAACACATACACATACCTCCCTCCATCCGTCATATCACCTTTCTGTGCCGCTTCTGCAATATCCTTGAATGTGCGTCCCTGAAACACCGCATAGATAGCACTATCCGTCACCTGCACATCGCAAAACCCCATAATTCCCGTAGGAATACCATAGCCTTCCGCAACCTTGAACTTCGGTTCGCCATGCGGACCAATACGAACCACATGTGTACTATCTTTCAAATTATAAATTTCAAGCACTTCTCCCAATTGGGTGACAGCCGCCAAAACTCCATTCCGAGGATTATAATCAATGAAACTACGCCATGCCTGTGCCAAAGCAGGACGAGCCTGCATCAAAGCCTCTTCATTGGCAGAAGGAATCTCTCCCATCTTGCGCAGTAGCTTACCCTTTCGGTTTATCCAACAAAAACGACTTTCTCCTGAATAATCAGGAACGATAAAAGTAGAATCATCATATACCACAAAGTCTAATGCCCGGAGAATTTCTTTATCCAGACTCACCACTTCCTCACGAAGGAGTGAGTCGCCGGATAAAGACAAACTATACCTGGTTAATTGCGATTTATTTGCATCTAACATCCACAATGAATTTCCATCCCAACGGAGATTCTCGGCAGAAAGCATATCTTCCGGTGAATCTCCGCGCCTGCCCAAAGAAGCTATATATGAGAAATCAGGATAATGAAAAAGCTGAATGAAGTGCTCCGAAGCATGCAAATCCAGTATAGCTACGGTATCACCCTGTACCCGAATCCGATAAGGGAAACGAAATATGGCAGTATCTAATGGTACAGTTTGTCCAGATAACTGTTCCGTAACTGGAAAGTCATTATAAGGAATTCCTTTCTCAGGCGCAGAGGCACATGCCGAGACAAGAAGCACTATTAGCAATATGTTAGTACAAGTCTTCAAGGCTATAACCGGTTGCTACAATTTTAACTTTCTCATGATTTATCGGACAATCAACTGTCCCAGAACCTACACAATGCATAGGAACATGGCTTTCTCCTCCCGCCAATGCTTCAATATTTTCCATTAGCAAAGCACTTTCAGTCTTTTCCTCATGAAAAGAGCCATAGCAGACAATCGTCATAACCAGAAGTGACATATCTGCAAGCAAAACTTTCTTTTTCATATTTTTCATTTAACCAATAATTCCATTTGATTCCTCTACAAAGGTAGCAGTCCAAAGAGCATAAAAACAAATATAACGTCTGACAAAACCTGTCAGACATTATATTTGATGAATTTGATAGGTTTTGTAAGATTATGTTAGATTTTCACTAATTCTACAAAACATCATCCAACGGTGTCTTTTCTTCGATGGAATGGGCTATTTTCAACTGATACTTCGAATTTCCGCTGATAACTGAAATTTGCGATGACATTTCAGCCAAAGAAGAGCGAAGCCGTCCTACAACAGTATGTACCCGTTCAGAACGTCCACTGCCATCCGGCCATAACAACAGGCAAATATCCGATATAGACATACAATACCCGTCAGCCTCTAAAAGCCCAAGCAATAAAGCGGAAACCTGTGGCAATAAACTCTTTATTTGATTTCCCTTCTTCAACAGTCTATCTGCCGGATCAAACAAAACATCATCTCCCAGTTGATAGATACAGGACACAGTTTCTTTCAAGACAACCACCAACTCTTCTTCCTCAGCAGCTACGCTTCCGAAATTATCATGTTCGCAAGCATCAACAGAACGTCTGTTATAAACAGTCCAAATCCAGAAGAAAAACACAACGGACAACAAAAGAAAGAAGATTTCCATCCAGTCCCATAAAGTCATACTACGCCAATAATTAAAAGGCGACGCAAAAGCCGTCACCTCGACTTCACAGCGATAGCCTATGTAATAAGAGAACAAGCTATCTGATAGAGGCAGATAGCGAGTATCTTTTGCATAAGTCATAGATATATTCTCCGATAAATCTGTGACTGAAACACGTATATTGCCAGTACCAGAGATACCGTTTTTAACCAAAAGTCTATCCCACAGCATATTCAAAGAATCTGCCGCTAAAGGTTGTTCTTCCAATATAACACTGTCGAAAAGTCTCTCTGTAGGATTCTCCGCTATATTATTATAATGCTTATAGGCAGGTACAATATATTCTTTAGGGCCTTCTCCTACATCCATTGTAACTATCTTCGGGCTATCATCTTTAAAATCTCTTCTGCTATAGGAATGTGATACTATATACACATCTTCTTTTCCACGTTTCTCCATACTATCTTCCAATACGCCGACAAGGGAAGTACGCATTTGCTCATTCCAGCTCCGCTCCTTCGTCAGATATCCATAAATAATATCTATTGATAAACACAAAGTTGCTGTCAATGATACTATCAGCAGAACTCTACCAAAAGCGTTTTTTCTATTCATAATCCAATTCTATTTTATGACTTATCATTATCTGCTACTACCAAAACACCTGTTCCCCATCCACATACTCAAAGATCCGTTCATCCACCCCACCCGAATGATTCTTCAGATAAAGTAACGCCCCTTTAGGAACATTATAAACCAATGAATCGGAATTAGCCACCGTAGTTCCCGCAGAAATCCAGCCTCCCTTTCCGGCATAGAAAAGCTCGTACTTATCACCTTTGCGAATAAAATTAACGCGATTTCGCGGAGTAAAGACTATCTTACCAACCGAAACAGGTTTTCCCAAATCAATTCCTGCCCAACCGCCATCCGGCTGGTTATAATCAAAAGAAGTGTATGGGTCACCATCAAAGGCACTCATATACCAATGCCCCTTATCGCCCCCGAAACTTCCCGGTGTACCTATCACCCTTCCTTGCAACGGAACCATATCATTCGGCTCCCTGTAAAACCCGACTTCCGAAACGTTGCAGTAGCTACCCGCAGGTCCGTAGTAGCGCAAATAGCGATATTCTTTCGGATTACTGACATAAACCACATTCTGAAGCCGTACGGGTTTCTCTTCAATCACAAACAAAGTATCTCTTGTCCGGAATCCCGCATCATTGCTGCCTTCGAATACCCCGCCCACCATACGGTCGATGAATGGTTCAATAAACAGGTTGAACTTATGAAGAATCGTAACCCGTTCCTCCCCCTCTCCGTTACCGAAATATCGGAAATAACTCAATTCCTTATGAGCCCAAAAAGGAACAGTCATGGGCACCAACTGTTTATCACGGTAAGAGGACAGGCAAAAAACAGCGTTTCCATCGACATTTTCAAAACTTACCTGTCCATTCCTATACTTACTGACGGCTACCGGAACCCACTCCATGTGTGAAGGAAGACATAAATAGATAAGCTCATCCCGCTCCGGCCGGATAAGAAAGCGTGACTCAGGGATGCAGATCGTCTGTTCGCAATCAGAATAAATATCTGTTACATCCAGCATCAACGGATAGCGGAAAGTAGGATGTATTTTCTCCGGCGGTTGGCTCATCATTTTCATCATGTCCCGGTTGATACTGAACATCCGGCGATAAACCTTTCCCCGGGGTGCGTCGTAAGTGTGCGATTGGATAAGAGGACCGGGATAGAGAAGCGAGCAGAAGAAAGCGTCGCAATGATCATCCGGTACAAAGTTCCAGTAATGGGGCACATTGTTATCACCACGCATCAGCATTTCATCGCAACCACTCGGAATGCCCAGAGAGCGACAGATGTAAGTAAACGCATCCGCCAAATCTTCACAGTTACCGGACAGCCAGTCCGCAATTTCCGGCCCTGCACTATGTTTGGCATAAGAATAAGAAACAAAACGGGGAGAACGTTTCTTCAAAGAATCCAGCAGTGCATCCGCCACAATCCAGGGGAAAACACTCTCGGGTTTAAGACGAATGCTGTCCAACAGAGAATTATATTTATCGTAAAGCCGTTCGCGCCATTCCACCGGACATTCATCCCCCACGCGATAAGGAAGCACATACTCACAAAAGTTCTCAAAAGAAACCTTCTTGCCCCAAGGCTGCTCACGCCAGACCTTGAATGCCCAGTCTATATTGTGAACCAAATAGACGGAATCCACCTCCCGAATATCATACTTCAACTCTGTCCTACCAAATTGTTCGTTCATTCTCCCACGGTTCAGGGAATCCGCAATCACTTCGGGCGACAAAGCCGTTTCATGAAGCATCTTGAAAAATTGTTTTTCATAATTCACCTCTTCGCCCGTATAGTAGTAATGATAGGGCATATTCTCAATCAGGAAACAGGCGGCCTTATACTTCAGCGAATCCACAGCATAGTGATTTAATACCTTTTCCAACTCCGCGCGATTATCACCTGCCTGTATCAGTGCCGTCTCTAAATTCGTCTTGCCGCCACAAGCCATTACTGCGATGGAAAGGGCTATTATTGAAAGAATCTTCTTCATTGTCATCTTCTTTTTTGTGTTTTTATTCTCATTACCGAATAAGAGAAAGGAAGGAATTCGTAATCAAACAACTCTCCAAACTCCCGGAATTCACTCTCACGCGGATAAATACGTTTAGGCTCCTCTGCCGTATTCTCGTCCATGCCGGTAGCGGCCGCCAATGTAAGTACATGTCCTTTCGCCTCGACCCGTGTACCTCCCGCAAGATGGAACCTTACTTTATAAGGAACATTTGCCGCATTAACCACCTTTAGCACTGTCTCTCCCGCCTCTTCATCGTATCCGGCAGCATAAAACTGTCGGGGCATGACCGGCTTATAACCGACCACCAATCTCCCATTCACATAAAACTCCGCACCCTTGGACGTACTCACCAATTTCACATCGTACCAACGACTATTCTTCAGATGCCAAGGCAATATCTTGGTCACTACCTCACCCTCCATATCTTCGATATTAATGAAGCGGTTACCCCATCTTCCCACATTGACACAATATCCCTTTTTCCCGTTCGCCGATACACCATAATAGAGAAAAAAGCCCTCATTGCCTTTTGTGCGCCGTGCCTTGAACGTAAGTACATATTCATTCCCGATGAAATCGGGCAAAACGGCTCTGGTACGCAGTTGTCTGGAAGTTTGCATCAATATGCCATCCCGCACTTTCCACTCCCCGCTATCGGCTCGGCAACGGGACACATCATAATGAATGTTTTTTCCATCCGCCTCTATCCGAATATCCTTAAACTCTACCTCCGTATCCCATGAGCCAAATCCTATCATGCCTTTTTCCATTCTGACAGGCGATGGAGCACTTTGCGTTTTACTGATTTCTACGATGTAGGTCGGGGTATTCTCTATAGACATGGCTCGTGCATAGTCGGCGCTGAGTCTACTCTCATTATCATCCTTTACAATTAATGAGTCGAAGTCTATGCGAACCAGATCCCCGTTCCGCTCCATCCCCATGTGCCAAGCTACTTCAGCCAGCGTAGCCAGCATATTACCGCTATCTACTTTACATGCGTAGCCATGCGCATGGAGCAGAAATTTCCCGCGTGGTTCTTTGTCAAACATCGCAGAATTAGCAAAGAAGAACTCCGGACTTCTACGATAACAGGTGTCAGTCACATTCTCAACAAGAATCGTTTCTATCGACATATTCTGATAAATATTTATATAAACTTCATCATCAACAGGAGGCGGACAACAAGAACTGAGCAGGATAGCTGATAAAATAAAAGTATTCCATACATGACTGTGCATTTTTCTTAATAGTATCATAATATAGGTTTTAAAGGTTTTGCCATTTTACTACTGCAAAGTAAGCTACTTTCATATAAACCCAAGGTCTACATTCAAACCAACGAGGGGATAAAAACGTGTCACGCCTGTTTTAAACAGCCTTTTTCTTCTTTCTCCGACGTTATGTTGCAACATTCCGACAAGGCGAAGAGATTTCATCAATGCTCATAAACCCTATCTAAACCATATCCGGGATGCACTTGCTCCGTACCATCTCCACTCACAGGTACCTCTGACCGAAGAAAGTACGGCCTTGGTACGGAGCAAG